>Ga0247610_10004600_pt1 | contig 14714 bp, 14 predicted proteins | sample 174DNAGHGhighgp2_FD_193483 | JGI IMG/M metagenome (GOLD analysis project Ga0247610, IMG submission 193483) | Sheep rumen microbial communities from Palmerston North, Manawatu-Wanganui, New Zealand - 1742 DNA GHGhigh gp2 | ecosystem: Host-associated > Mammals > Digestive system > Stomach > Rumen... | reverse complement strand
TAATGATTATAGCCGCAAAAAGGGAACATCAAACAAGGTCATCCTGAAAGGTTGTAGTTCAGGATCTCAACCTTGTGTTGTTTCAAGCGGCTCAGATGCTGAGCAGAAACACCTCAGCATGACGACATGAAATGTTAAGGAGAATTATTTATGCAAAAAGAAAAGCCATTAAAAAGCAATTATAACGCCCCGTTATATCCCGGATTACAAATTTCCGGGATGACGAACGGGGCGGACCGTTTCTCTCGCTCCGTCATCCCGGTGCTCGCCGCACGGGCAAAGGCGGGATATAGCGAGAGAAACGTAAAAGCATTTACACTTATTGAACTGCTTGTCGTCGTTCTCATCATCGGTATTTTGGCGGCGGTGGCGTTGCCACAATATCAAAAAGCTGTGGAGAAAGCGCGTATGACGGAAGCCGTCACGCTAACGCGCGCTATCGCCCAAGCCCACCAACGCTATCACATGGCCACCGGGGAATATTTGGGACCGGACGGTATAGAACTATTGGATATAGAAATTGCCGGAAAAAATATTGAAGGCAAACGCATAACAACTAAACATTTCAAATACTCCCCAAACGGATGGGCCAGTGCAGGTGCTTATTCGGGTTATTTAGCACTTACCTGGAGAGTATCCGATACCAACGACGAATTATATGAGATTATGATTGTCCCTTCTGCGCCGGACCGCATACGCTGCGCGGCCACTGCTAGGGCCACCGCCATACAAAAAAAATTGTGTCAGCAACTTGATGCCAACGGTTTTTAACACTTAACATAAGCAAGCAGGCCCTAACCGAAGTCAGGGCCTGCCGTCCAACAAGGATACTTTTTATGCAAAAATCTTAATCAATCACCACCACCGAGCGTCCGTCTTTTTCGGGACTGTACGGGTCTTGGCGATTCTCTCCATCAATAATATACAAAAATTTATACGTTCCTGGCAAGATGGAAAGTGTAGTTTCCCAATGGTCTTTTTTCTTAGAGAGCGTTTGCGGTTTAGACATTGTAAACCCGCTGACAATTTGCACTTTCTTTCCCTCGCCAAACCACCTAAATGTTACGCGGCGGTATTTGCTTTTCGGGTTAGCCACTACGCTTACGCTTACTTTTTGCTCGGCCGGGGCTTGCACCTCGGCTATTTTTTCGTCTGCGATAACTTCTTGCACCAACGTTTCCGTTGGCTTAATTTCGGGTTGCGGGGCAGGTTTTATTTCCGGGGCAGGCGTCTCCTTAACCGGCGCAACAATTTCCACCGGCGCGGCGGCCACAGAAGTTACTTCTTCCGGCAACACTTCTTGCACGATTTCTTCTTCCACCACCACATCTTCCGGCGTACCCGAGAGGCGGAACATACTGTCCGACAAGCGCTGATATATAAAAAAGCCAAACACGCACAGCAACACCATGTCTATAATAATAAGAAAAAGCCACAGGTCTTTATTTCCGGCAGGTTTTACGTCTAAATCAAGGTCTTCGTTTTCCATAATTATCCTGATTAAAAAAAGCGGGCGAAGGGAATCGAACCCTCGTCTAAAGCTTGGGAAGCTTCCATTCTACCATTGAACCACGCCCGCGCAAACGTAAACGTCTCAATGCTTATTTATTGTAGCAAAGTTTACCCCTCACATACAACTTTTATTTTTTCGCTTGCACCAACGCGCGCAAAAATGACAACGCCTCTTTTTTGTCTTGTACTTTTCCTTCTACTTGCGCCACGGCAACGGCTTCTAATAATTCGCCGATTTTCGGGCCGGACGGAATTTTTAACGCGTCCATAATATCGCGCCCGGTAATCACGCGCGAGGGCCGCACCACCAGCGGATGCTCAAAAAACTTACTAAAAAGTAACGAAAGCACCTGTAAGTGCCGCAGCGTTTTCCCGACGGAGACTTTTTTTTGTGCTTGGGCTAAACTCATTAGCGGCTCGTCGCTATAGGGCAAAATGCGGCGCAGTTGCTCGTCGGTAACATAACTGGTGTAATCGGCCCAACATAAAAAAAGTAACGGTATGGCGGCATCGCCCAAATCGCGGAAGAAATGATACGCACCTTTATCGGTAATAAAATCGTTGCTGGCTAAATTACTCGGGCGCAAGTGCTCGCCAATCATCGCGCAAATTAAACGTATTTCGGCACGGCTATAATGCAAGCGTTCCAACACCCTGCGTGCCATTTTGGCACCGCGTTGCTCATGATAGAAAAACCGCAAGCGGCCATCTTTCATTTTGGCAGTAGACGGTTTAGCGATATCGTGCAACAGCGCCGTCATCTTAAAAAGTGGTTTTTGACCGGTAAATTCTTGCAAACGGCTTGCGTATTTCGGAAATGCTTTTTCCAAATGGTCTAGTAAATATTCTATGCGTTTTAGCACGAGTAACGTATGTTTTAATACGCCGCCTTTTCCATAATACACTTCGGCACACGCACGTTGCGACGCCAGTTCAGGAAATAACGAGGTTAATAATCCGCACGCGTCCATCAGCATTAAATTTTCGTATGCTTTAGACGTATTAAACAATCGTGTCAGCTCTTCGTGTATGCGCTCGCCCGCCGGCTGACTAATTAGCGGGGCATGTTTTTTAATGAGTGTAAGCGTCGCCGGAGCAATCGTAAAATTTAACTCAGCAGCGGAGCGGAACGCCCGCAACATCCGCAGGGGGTCTTCTTCAAACACGCGCGGGTTAGTGTGGCGGATGAGTTTTTGTTTTACGTCAGTTAGTCCCCCCGCAAAATCTACAATTTTCGCACGTTTTAAGCGTTTAAGCAAAATATGAGCGTTGGCGTTTTTTTGCGGTGTAATTTCAATATGAGGTAGCGCCGTAACGGGATACGCTAGCGCGTTAAACGCAAAATCACGCCGCAGTAAATCGGCCTTAAGGTCCTTGCCTTGATAAGCGGTTAAATCAATTTGAATTTTATCTTTGTGAGTAACAAGCCGCCATACGCCATATTCGGCGTCCATTTCAAATGCGGCGGCGTTTAATTTTTTAGACAGCGCCAACGCGGCGGGTTTTACGTCGTCTGGCGGGAGTGTTAAATCAATATCGGTAGAAACGCGCCTAAGCAAACTGCTACGCACGATTCCCCCCACGTAATACGCTTGGGGAACGGTGTCAGCCAATACGCGCGCCAAACTGGTGCGCGCGGGCTTACTCAACGCTTTCCTCTGCCGCGGGAGCGGCGGCGGTGCGGGCGGCTAATTTGGCTACCGCATCTTTGCGCAGTTCGCGTTTTAATACTTTGCGAAGTGCATTTTTAGGTAGAGACTCCACAAACTCAAAATCGCGCGGGCGTTTGTAATTATCCAAATGGGTTTTTAAGAACATACGAAATTCTTTTTCGTTGAGTTCCGCACCTTCTTTTTTAACGGCGTATAATTTGATAAACTCGCCGCCGCGGCCGTCCGGCACGCCGATAATGGCACATTCTTCAATCGCCGGATGTTCGCAGATAATCGCTTCCACTTGGGCGGAAAATACTTTAAGCCCTTTAATGATAATCATGTCTTTTTTGCGGTCTTTGATGAAGATAAATCCGTCGTCATCTACTTCCACAATATCGCCGGTTTTGAACCAACCGTCCTCGGTAAACGCATCGCGCGAGGCCGTTTCGTTGCCCCAATAACCGCGAAACACGTTCGGGCCTTTGACGCACAGTTCCCCTTCGTGATTGCGAGGCACTTCGTTGCCGTTATCGTCCACAACAATCGTGCTGACCGCCGGGATAGCCGGTCCCACCGATTTGATTTTTTGTAATTCTTCGGTGTTCACGCTGACAACGGGGCTTGTTTCGGTTAAGCCGTATCCTTCCAATATCGGCACATTAAATTTCTGCTCAAAGCGGTCCTTGATTTCTTGCGTCAGCGGCGCCGCGCCCGATACACAGAAGCGGATATTTTTGAACGGCCAGAAACGCAAGTATAATTGTTTGAGCCCTTTGGCTTCTTTGGAAAGCACCGCGTAAATTTGCGGCACGGCAAGCATCAAGGTAACGTTTTCCGCGCCCATGGCTCCGAGCCACTTACTTGCCGGCATGACGTTGGCTACAACCACAACTTTAAGCCCTAAATACAGCGGAATAACCACGCACGTGGTCCACGCAAACGAGTGAAACATCGGCAGTAAGCATAGGAAAACATCATTATCGTTAATCTTAAAAATTTGCGCACAGGAAATAACATTGGAGGCCAAATTTCCGTGAGAAATCATCGCCCCTTTCGGAAGCCCCGTCGTGCCGGAGGTGTATAAGATAAAGGCCAAATCGTCCAATTCGGCTTGCGGCGCGGCCGTTTCATCATGGAAAGTAGATTTTTCAATTTGCTCCCAAAAGAGTTGAACTTTATCGCATCCGGCGGCAGAGGAAGGGATTTCATCGGTTGTAAAAATATAATTGACCGTCGGCGTAGCGGGAGCGGCTTTGACGTAATGGCGCAAAAATTCGGCTTGCGTTACTACGGCTTTGGCTCCGGCGTTATTTAAAATAAATTGGATTTCTTCTTGCTTGGTAACCATGAAGTTTATCGGGATACTTACCGCACCCAATTTGTATAAACCGTAGTTTGCTACGACGGTATCAATCGCGTTGCGGTGAACGATACCTACACGGTCACCCTTGCGGATACCGTGTTCAAAAAACATATCGGCGGCACGGTCCACCTGCATTAAAAGTTCGTGGTAAGAAACTTTTTTTCCGCTACCGGCTTCCACCAAAGCGATACGGTCCGGAAAGCGGAACGCGCTGTCTGCAAGTGAAGTATATAAATCTTTGCGACGAATCATAAGCACCTCTTATTTTTAGGACTATACTATATTGTATAAAAATCAGGCCTGTCTGGGGTCTAAAATATCTCTAAACGCATCCCCCAGCAAATTCCACCCGAGAACAAACAGAAATATCGCCGCCCCCGGCACAGCGACGGTGTACCAATACGCTAGCGGATTTTGCGCCGTACCAAGCACCCAGTTGCGCGCCATGGCGATTAACTGCCCCCAGTCGGCCGTGCCCGGTTGTGCGCCTAACCCTAAAAAAGACAAAGACGCCGCCGTCAGCACAATATATCCGATATCCAAACTAGCTACGACTACCGACGGATAAATGGAATTTGGCAAAATATGCCTTAGCAAAATGCGCGGTCCGCTTGCGCCCAAGGTACGCGCGGCAGTTACATAGTCGCGCCGCTTGACCGATAAAATATCCCCGCGAATAAGCCGCGCGTAAGACGGCCACGCCACGGCAGTTAAGGCAATCATCATATTTTTAATATCCGGCCCCAGCATCGCGGCAATTACCATGGCAAGCACCAACGACGGCACCGCAAACACCACGTCGGTAAAACGCATTAAAATTTCGTCTACTTTCCCGCCGAAATATGCCGCCACCGCCCCAACAATCAGCCCAATCAAAAATGCAAAAAACGTAACCGTAATGCCTATGCCAAAGGCGAGCCGTGTTCCCCATACCACACCGTAATATAAGTCATATTGCTGTTCCGTCGTGCCAAACCAGTTTTGGGAGGACGGCGGTTGCGGCGCAATTTGGTAACTTTTCTGCGGCATTTGATACGGATTATTGGTGTTATGCACCGGGGCTAACACGGGTGCAAACAATGCCACTAACAGAAAAAACGACACCAGTATAAACCCCGCTAGAGAGGTTTTAGTCGTGTAAATACGTTTGAAAATACGGTTTTTAAGCATAGTTACTCTAACCGGATACGCGGGTCCACCGCCGTATATAAAATGTCCGAAAGTAAATTCCCCACCACAAACAGTACTGCTACCATTAAGGAAAACCCTAATATACCGGCAATATCTAATTGTTGCGCGGCCAGTACGCCAAAGCGCCCGATACCCGGGTAATCAAAAATCGTTTCTACAATAACCGTCCCGCCCAGTAGCCGGATGAACTGGATACTGGCTAGTGTAATCACCGGAATAATCGCATTTTTTCCGGCGTGTTTATAAATGACTTGGCGTTCGCTTAACCCTTTCGCCCGGGCGGTACGGACATACTCTTTGTTGAGTTCCTCTAGCATACTGGAGCGCATCACGCGCACCATGAGCGCAAACGAGCCGATACACAAGGTTACTGCGGGTAAAACTAAATGAGATAACACATCGCCAAAAACACGCATATCGCCGTTTAACAAAGAATCTATAAGCAAGAAACCTGTGTAGGTATGAAAATTCGGCCCGTGGATAATCATATCGGTTTGAAACGAATATCCCCCCGGCGCAAACCAACCGAGTTTACCGTAAAAGAGCATCAGCAAGAGTAGCCCAAGCACAAAAATCGGCAACGAAAACCCGCCTACGCTGATAATGCGCGCCAAACTGTCCTGCCACTTATCTTTATGCACCGCCGAGAACACGCCAAACCACACGCCGAAAAACACTACCAGTAACATCGTTACAAACGCCAGTTGTACCGTCGCGGGCAGATATTCTTTGAGCGCTTTGGCAACCGGCATATTGGCACTGGGACTATAGCCCAAATCGCCTTTTATTACTTGCCCGAGCCACCGCCCGTATTGCTTAAACACATTGTCACGCAGACCATACTGCCGGATAACTTCCTCCAGCGCCCCCATTTGTCGCGGGTCTTTGACGTACAAAGACGCGCGCATTTCGGGGCTTAATCGTTGGGTCAGAAAGAATAACAAAAATGTTACTCCCACCACCACGAGCGGCAACAGCATCAGTCTGCGGACAATGTAACGAAACATAAACTCCCTATTTGCGGTACGAAGTTACCACGGCAAACACCACGTCAAGGGCCCCGTAAAATTCCTTGAGTACGAGTTTTTCATGCACGGTATGACACCCATACACCCCTACACTCAAATTAGGCACGGTAAACCCTTTGCCCGACAATACGTTCGCATCGCACCCGCCGCCGGACGAACGCGGATAAAGCGGAAATTTGATCCGTTTAGCCGCCGCCAGTACCGATTTCACCACCGGATGCGATTTGGAAACTTGCACCGCGTGATAACGTTGGGAAACCTTAAAATCTACTACGGGCTTACACACACGTCCGTCAATTTTTTTCGTGTAGTGTTTGACGGCCGCGTCAAACGCTTTTTTCATGTGCGCGGTTTGTTTGGCTAATTTTTCCGGTTTCAAACTGCGCGCTTCGCCGATAAGGGATAATTTTTCCATAACTGCATTGGGCACTTGTCCGCCTTGCACCGCACCAAAATTGGCTACCGTTTCTTTATCCACACGGCCCAATTTCATATGCGAAATAGCATACGCGGCTACTTCTAAAGCGGAAATCCCTTTTTCCGGGCACGCGCCCGCGTGCGCGGCAATGCCGGTTACGTCTACCACAATATCGTTGACGGCCGGACCTTGAATAAGAATTTCATCGCCGCCTTCGTTATCTAAAATCATCCCTTCGCGGGCCTTTAACTGTTTATAGTCTAAATTTTTAGAGCCGTGCATTCCGCGTTCCTCGCACAGCGTAAATAATACTTCTACGGGAGGGTGCGGCACTTTTGTTTCTTTAAGCGTACGTAAAATTTCAAAAATAATGGCTACGCCGGCTTTATCGTCCGCGCCGAGAATAGTTTTTCCGTCGGAAACGATGCAATCTTTTTTGACAATCGGTTTAATACCGTTACCGGGTTTGACCGTATCCAAGTGTGAAACGAGCAAAAACGGTGCACTTTTTACCGTCCCGGGGAAAAACCCCATTACGTTTCCTTTGGCATTGGTATTAAATTTTTTCCCGGCGTTATCTACCACCACACGGCAACCGAGTTTTTTAAGTTCCGCGGCTACATATTCCTGCATCTTCTTTTCGTTGCCCGATTCGCTGTCAATACGGACAAGTTGTAAAAAAGTATCTACGGCACGTTTTTGATTTACAGTCATTTGTTTTCTCCTTACTTAATTTGTACGCACGCGGCGCGGTGGCCGGGTGTTATTTCTTGTAATTCGGGTACGGCTTGACGGCAAGCGTCTGTGGCTTTGGAACATCGCGGCGCAAACGCACAGCCCTCTGTGCTACCGGGCTTATTCTGAGCCGGTACAGTTACTTCGCCCACCGGTTTACCTACTTGCGGCACGGCGGCTAAAAGCGTTTTTGTATACGGATGAAGCGGGCCATCTAATAACGCTTGCGCCGGGGCTTGTTCTACGATACGTCCTTGATACATTACCGCGATATCATCACACAGAAAACGCGCTACGGCTAAGTCGTGCGTAACAAACAACACCGACAACTTGCGGGTGCGTTTGATATCGCGTATCAAATTCAAAATCTGCGCCTGCACCGATACGTCCAGCGCGGAAACGGGCTCGTCGGCTACTAAAATTTGCGGGTCAAGCGCAAGTGCGCGGGCGATACAGATGCGCTGGCGTTGTCCGCCGGAAAACTCGTGCGGGTAGCGCTCTAAATACGTGTCCGACAGCCCCACATCAGCCAGTAATTCTTTCAAAAATTGTTCGCGCTTTTTTTTATCCGGATACAGACCGTGGATATCAAGCGGCTCGGACAACAGTTGCCGTACCGTCATACGCGGGTCCAAACTGGAATAAGGGTCCTGATACACTACTTGCATTTGGCGGCAGACATTTTTCTGTCCGGCGCGGTCCAACCGGCTGATGTCTTGTCCGTTGACAAGCACCGTTCCCGACGTCGGTTTTTCTATTCCCAGTAACACTTTACACAGCGTACTTTTGCCACAGCCCGACTCTCCTACTAACCCCACCACGCAGTTTTGCGAAATAGTGAGCGACACATCTTTTAATACGGGCACGCTTTCGCCTTTGCTTAGTAGCCACTTGCGACGCGTGTAGGTTTTATAAATTTGTTTGAGTTCCACGCGCGCGGTCATTTGGCGCCCTCCCAAAAACAACGCACGCTATGTTCCCCACTTTGCGTAAGCGGCGGCAGCGTTTGGCGGCATTTTTCCGTTACGTGCGGGCAACGCGGCGCAAACGGACATCCGGTAAATTCCTCCCCCGCCACGGGTGGATGTCCGGCGATGGCCGGGAGATGTTCGGGCCGCTCTTTAAGCGACGCGAGCGAGGCAAGCAACCCTTGCGTATAAGGATGTTTAGCGTTAGTAAAAAGTTCATCTGCCGGGGCCTGTTCCATACAAAGTCCGGCGTACAATACTAAAATTTCATCGGCCACTTGGCTGGCAAGCGCTAAATTGTGCGTGATAAAAATAACCGCCATGTGTGATTGCGTTTGCAGTTGTTTAATCAGCCGGATAATTTGCGCTTGAATCGTAACATCTAATGCGGTAGTCGGCTCGTCGGCAATTAAAATATCGGGCGAAAGTGCAAGGGCCATCGCAATCATGACGCGCTGGCACATACCGCCGGAAAATTGAAAGGGATACTCGTTAAGCCGTTTTTGCGCGTTTGCAATTCCCACGCGCTCCAGTAAGGTAGCGGCTTTTTCACGCGCTTGTGTTTTTGTCATTTTTTGGTGTGCGAGTAAGGTTTCGGTCAGTTGTTCGCCAATTGTCAAAACCGGGTTCAAACTGGCTGACGGGTCTTGAAAAATCATCGCAATTTTTTGGCCGCGCACCGTTTGGAGTTGTTTAGGCGAAAGCGCAAGCAGATTTTGGCCCTTATATAAAATTTCGCCGCCGCTGATATGCGCCGCCGGCGGCAATAAATTCAACAACGAAAGTGCGTGTACCGTCTTCCCGCTGCCCGATTCCCCCACCACCGCCAACACTTTCCCGGGTGCTAACGAGTAGGACAAACCGCGCAAGACCGAATAAACGTGTTTATCTGCGGTAAAATCAACGTGTAAGTCTTTCACTTGTAAAACGGGCGTTTGGGCCATACTTATATTATACTTTGTTTTCGCTGCCAAACGCGCGTTCGTACAATCGCGCGGGAATTTGCTACACTAATATATATGAAAAAAATACTGATGTTATGTGCCGTTTTGGGGTTGGCGGCGTGTAGCGTTCAACCCACCGTAAAAGTTACGCTGCCAGACGGTTTTGTCGTCTCGGCTAAAGTGGCCGACACACCCAAAACGCGCGAAAAGGGGCTGATGTTTGTAACCGAACTGCCCGAAAATCAAGGTATGTTATTTGTGTTTGACGAAGAAGATGATTTGTTGTTTTGGATGAAAAACACACTCATTGATTTAGATATGGTATTTATCGGAGCCGATAAAAAAGTAACTTCGGTGGCCGACCAAGTCCCCCACTCCTATGTTTACACGCCCGATGAGGACGTCGCACGCGCGTGGGGACAGGGCAAATACGTGTTGGAATTAGCGTCCAAAACAGCCGCGCGCCACGGCGTAGAAACAGGGACGCAACTACAATTTACTTTACCCACTGAAAAATGAAAAAATACATCGCGTTACTTCTTATAGTAGGTTTGACAGCGGGGCTGACGGTCCGCGCGCAAGACGCGTCCGGTTGGACGCCACTTGAGCAAGATGCCAAACGCCACCTTATTAACCTAATTAACATTGACACCTCGCAACCCGACCCGCAAGAATTAAAAGCCGCGCGCTACATTTACAAAGAATTAAATAAACACCATATTGATTGGGATATTTTCCGCCCGGATAAACACCACGCCAATTTGCTCGCGCGCATTAAGGGTAGCGATCCCACCCAAAAACCGCTACTGCTTATTTCACATTTAGACACCGCCCCCGCCGCCGAGGGGTGGACGTTCCCCCCGTTCCGCGCGACCGAAAAAGACGGTAACATTTACGGCTTAGGCGCGACCGATGCCAAAAATTATACCGCCGTTTATTTGGCCTTGCTTTTGTGGCTCAAAGAGCAAAACATTACCCCTAAACGTGATATTATTTTTCTGGCTACGTCGGGCGAAGAAGTCGGCAGTGCGACCGGACTGCGCTGGCTGAAAGATACCCATTGGGATAAAATCGCCGCGGGTTACGCACTCAACGAAGGCGGCGGCATTATTTACACGGACGATTTCCCGCTTGTGTTTGCCGAGGCCGCTACAAAAATGTATATGGATATTAAAGTAACCGCCTACGGAACAGGCGTCCACTCGTCCATGCCGCTGGGTGACAACGCCGTCTATACGCTTTCGCAGGCACTTGCCAAAATTGCTAACTATCAACCGCCCGCCCGATTGACACCCCCGGCGCGAACTTTTTTCAAATCTATTTTACCCTTGCAAGATGAGGACGGCAAAACGACGATTCAATTATTATTGGACGGCACGCCGCAACACCAACAATCGGCCGCACAGATTTTAGCGTTAGACCCGTTCTTCCGCACCCAACTGCAAGATACCTTAAACCCAACGGTTTTATCGGCTAGCCAAGATGCCGGCTCCACTAGCGGCGAGGCCTCTGCGCTTATCAATGTGCGCTTGTTGCCCGGCTCGGACCCGGATGAATTACTCGCGCAACTCCAAGCCCTGTTTACCGAGCAAGACAACATTTCGTTGGAAATTGTGGAACGTCCCCAACTGCCTTTTCCGCCGTCAATGGACGGAACGGATGAACTGTTTGCGTCTATTTCCAAAACAGCCGCCGAACTATTGCCGGGGGCGGTAACGGTACCGGGGTTAAGTCCGGCATCGGGCGACAATGAATTTTTACGCAAACTCGGCGTAATTACGTACGGGCTCGGGCCGGGGATGTCCCCCGATGGAGAAAACCGCGCCCACGAAGCTGACGAATTTATCAGCGAAGCCGATTTACAGCAACAACTGCGCTTTGTAGCGGGCATCGTGTTTGATTTTGCCTACGGGCAAGAGTTACTCCCGCTACGCCCCGGCCCGACAGACGCGCCCAAAGATGACATCGCGAAATGATATAATATAAGGACCAATTTCCCCTCAAATTTACATCAGGAGTAGCAGTATGATTAAACAAGGTACTTGCTTTTTTACCTCGGAATCTGTGTCCAAAGGACACCCGGATAAAGTGTGCGACCAAATTTCGGACGCCATTTTAGACGAAATTTTACGCAAAGATAAAACTGCCCGCGTGGCATGCGAAACGTATATCACGCGCGGACTCGTTATCGTCGGCGGAGAAATTACCACCCGCACGTGGGTAGATGTAGAGCAAATCGCGCGCGACGTGATTAAAGATATCGGCTACGACAACGCCCAATTCGGTTTTAACGGCAACACCTGCGCGGTAGTAAATGTCATCGGCAAGCAATCGCCGGACATCAGCCAAGGGGTGGACGTAGGCGGCGCGGGTGACCAAGGGCTTATGGTGGGATACGCCGTCAACGAAACGCCGCAATATATGCCGCTTTCTTTGGTGCTTTCACACGAGATTTTGAAGAAATTGGAAAGTGTACGCAAGAGTAAAAAACTGGACTATTTAGGCCCGGATGCCAAAAGCCAAGTAACGGTGGAATATAAAGACGGCAAACCGGTGCGTGTAGATACCGTCGTTGTTTCCACGCAACACACCGAGAAAATTTTAGACAAATCGGGCAACCAAATTACCGAAAAATCTAAAAAAGAAATTGCCGACGCGGCGATTTGGCCGGTCGTCAAAAAATGGTCCGATAAAAACACAAAAATTTATATCAACCCGACGGGCAAATTTGTTATCGGCGGCCCGCAATCAGACACCGGGCTAACCGGACGGAAAATTATTGTGGACACCTACGGCGGACGCTGTCCGCACGGCGGGGGCGCGTTCTCGGGCAAGGACCCAACAAAAGTAGACCGCTCGGCCGCGTATATGGCGCGCTATATCGCCAAAAATATCGTGGCGGCTAAACTCGCCAGCGAGTGCACCGTACAAATTGCCTACGCTATCGGACGCGACGAGCCCGTCGGTTTCTATGTAGATACGGACGGCACGGGAATTTTGCCCGACGAGAAATTAGCGCAACTGGCGCGCAAAGTATTCCCCATGACGCCGCGCGGAATTATTGAGCATTTCAAATTAAGAAACCCCATTTACCGCCAAACAGCCTCGTTTGGGCATTTTGGGCGCGCGGAATTTCCGTGGGAGAAAACGGATAAAGTAGCCGCGCTTAAAGCACTTGTAAAATAGTTTAACGCCCCGTTTCACGCGGGGCTTTTTTATAGGAGAGAGTATGAAAAAAGTATGTTTGCTCTTGGCAGACGGTTTTGAAGAATTAGAAGCGGTCGGCACGTATGCGATGTTAAGCCGCGGCGGGTTGGATGTGGATATTTATGCTTTGTCTGACAAAGATACCACCGGGCGTTTTGGTTTAACGTGTACGAAATTACACGCGTTTTCTACACTCAATGCCTCTTATTATGATGCGCTTGTGTTACCGGGCGGGCCGGGATATGAAAAACTGGAAAACAACGGCTATGTGCAACAACTTATTAAGCAATTTTTAGGCGGAAACAAAGTAGTCGCCGCTATTTGCGCAAGTCCCACTATTTTGGGACGTATGGGACTTTTGAAAGGCAAAAAATATACGTGTTTTACATCTATGAACGCGGACTTTGGCGGCACGTTTACCGGCGAATATGTGGCTGTTGACGGTAATTTAATTACCGGGCAAAGTGCGGCTGCTACCGTTGATTTCGGCCTTGCCATTATTGAAAAACTTTTAGGCCGCGAAAAAGCCGACGAAGTCAAAAAGAGTATTTATTATAAGGGATAAAAATTACTTTTAGATTAGAACAAATAAATGGCTGACGATACACCTCCCGTACCAGTGGCCCCGCCCCATTCGCTTTGTTGAAAAAAAGTGGCTTTCATATTTTCGCATAATTTGCCATATTTATCAGTGCGAGTGCTGCCTATGGCGACACAAACCCTGCCCCACCCGGCATTTAAACCATGTGATAAATATTGGACATAAGCATTTTTTAATGTTTGTGTATTTTCACAAGATACCCGGCCTGAATATAACCGCAAATGACAATTTCCCCACGGATAAGTACAAGTAGTTTTATCTGCAGAAAGAGTGCAACCCGACGGTTCAATTGCAAGAGCTTCAAAATCATTGGTATATTCCCCGTTGGCTAAATAATAGGTTTCTTCCGCATCGGCAATTGCTTTTGTTAATGCCATAAGCGTGGAATATCGGCTTTTCATAACCGCTTTTTCATATTGCGGCACGGCCACCGCGGCTAAAATACCGATGATGAGAACGACCACCAATAACTCAATGAGTGTAAAACCGCGTTGTCCTATTCTATTGTCATGCTGAACTTGTTTCAGCATCTCCACCTTGTTCTGTTTTACAAAGCGGTTGAGATCCTGAAATAAATTCAGGATGACATTATTATTTATAACAACATTTTTATTTTCTCTTTGCATACTTTTTATTCTCCTTGTCGCCCCGTTATACCCCGCACTAAAACACTGCGGAGTGACGAACGGGGCGGCCCTTTACATCATTTAATAAAATGTAGCAAAAAAAAAAACGATGTCAAGTCCCCCTTGCCGGGGGCAGGCAACTTGTCCCCGGACTTTCACTTAATTGGAGCCACACTCTTTTTACAATGTTGCTTTGTTTCGTATTTGTCGGGCTCACGCCCGACCTATAAGGGCTGTTACGCAAGTTAGCATATAGGTCGGGTGCAACCCGACGTAAATCAAAACCCATCTCTTCCGGCTTACGTCGGGCTCACGCCCGACCTATAAGGGCTGTTACGCAAGTTAGCATATAGGTCGGGTGTAAACCCGACATTAAAAAACATCGGATATCAAAAACCTTATAACACCCATTTACGACCACAACAAAAGGCGGTTTGAGGCCGTATTGCCGCCCGCAGGGTCGTCG
>Ga0247610_10004598_pt1 | contig 14723 bp, 22 predicted proteins | sample 174DNAGHGhighgp2_FD_193483 | JGI IMG/M metagenome (GOLD analysis project Ga0247610, IMG submission 193483) | Sheep rumen microbial communities from Palmerston North, Manawatu-Wanganui, New Zealand - 1742 DNA GHGhigh gp2 | ecosystem: Host-associated > Mammals > Digestive system > Stomach > Rumen... | reverse complement strand
TATTAAACCCAACAAGCTTAAACCTAAATAGTTCGCCAACTTCTTCAGGAGTCGGATTAATCATGCGAACACAATTATCCGCTCCAGCATACTTCCAATTTATAAGGAAAAGATTTGGAAATACCTCGACATCAAAGAATACCAAGCGATCATCGGCATACTTACCATTACCAGAAGTACTGATCTCTTCTGATTTATATGGCATCTCGCTAGCAACTTTCATACAATATTCTGCTTGATGAGTACTATTCATTGCAAATATCATAATAGCTTGCTTCATGTCGGTTACATCATAAGTCAAACCAGACTCTTTTGCCTCAACCAAAATATGATTGATAAAATCCACGCTTGGCTTAGTTGCACCAAACTCTTTAGTCAACGATCGCTTGATCAGATCTCGAAGCGCCCTCTCGCTCTTAACCGCTTCATGATTGATCACTTTTTTCTTCTCCTCTCGTAATGGTAGACCACTAGATATCGTTCTTATAGGAATCTTGTTACATTTGGTAAGTTGTCGTCTCAACGAACTTTTACCCTTAAAAACCTTAATCTCTATATCTTCCGAATATATGGACTTGAGTAGATTAACATCACCGCCATAAATATAATGAAGATGTAAACCTTCTCCACTCTTACTAAACTCCGCATAAGTAGGAGGCCAATAGGAAGCTGCTTGCAAATTTAATTTTGCAGACTTTTTACCCGTTAATGGATCTTTCAAATCAAAGTCTATTACGATATGATTCTCGGGCATTAACACATAATGAAGAAAATGCGTATTAAGCATCTTCAAAGTGCCATTAACGTTCTCCCACTTTACAAATGGAGTTCCTTGTTCATTAGCATACTGCGCTGGACAATCTCGAAGTTCTTGATCTAATATAGAATTTAGTCCGGATTCTTCATCTAATTTCAACCATGGTGGCACATCATCAATTGAATTGTCAGTATCGTCAATCACACGAATATCTTTTTTGCCATCAATTTTCCAAGACAAGAAACCTCGATAATAGTTACGCACATGATTACCATCTACTGTTGTATCTGGAATAAACTCTTCAAAATATTCTCTTAACTCTTGCTTAAATTTATGTTTTGGCATCAAATATTGTAATCCAGACTCTTTAGTAAACTCTTGAAACATTGTCCAAGCTCGTTTTAATGTCACTCCATTCTCTTCCTTAAATGTAAAATATGCCTCTTCTACAAAGTTAAAGAAAATATCCGTTCGTTCCATCATATCAACTGATCGATATGCGTCATAGTAATGTATTCCGGATTTCTTATAAACTTCATAACAATGTTGAGCAATACCGCTTAACTCAAACTGTACTTGATTAACCAACTTAATGTAATGCGAACTAGGAATTCTTATACCAGATGGATTGACGTCGATTAGTCTTCGAATAATTCCAGACTTAGCATTAGTAATCTGAACCGGCTCGTTAGTCGCTAAAAATATCATAGCATTGATTTTGACATTGTAAGCAGCTTTGTACAATTCTCGAACTGGAATTGTCTCATGCGAAATTATAGAATTAAGTCTCGTATTATTCTCAACTCTACTTAAATCACTATCGTACTCGAGTGCAACCAAAGGATTATCTTTAAATGGAGCTGTACTAAACTCTGACGACTTACTTCCGATAGCTCTAGACTCAATGATAGCATAATATCCTTGAAACAATTTTGCGATAATATCAAGTATAGTTCCCTTGCCTGAGCCAGGAGCACCATATAGAACAAAGAACTTACTAATCTTTTTAGAATCTCCAGCAATTATAGACCCTATAGCCCATTCAATCTTGTGTCGCTCTTCTTCAGAATATAACGTTCCGACTAGTTCATCCCATGCGGAATAATCTCCTGGCTCTAAAGCATATGGAAGTCGTTTAGAAATATAATCGTCTCGATTCCTCTCCTGATTCGAAAACGTCAACTCGCTATCCAACTCATGGTAATTATCAAACATGTCTTTTGTGAATTTACGATAATTAGTCCATGAATGTGAAACAAAACTATTCATCCATTGAACGGTTATCAAAGCATCACTTTTTTGTTGTAACTCCAAATATGTCTTTCGTAATTCTCTATCAACAATTCTTTGGACCATCGATTCATCAGTAGACCATAATCCAGTCTCATCATTGTAAACTGCATAGAATGAATGACCGCGCGTCATGAAGTCTTTATGATTACCGATTACAAAATCTGGATAAACCTCTACGCCATTCTTTGTGTTTCGTGTTCTAACCTTGAAGAAATCCATGCCTCACCTCCTCTCATTAGTCGACAAAAATATAATGCTTCCAACCACAAAATTTTTGGGGTTTTTTCGATGTTTCAAGCTTCAAAAAAGCCATGCAACCACAACATGGACATAAGAAGATCATTTTGATCATTTTAACCCCAAAAAAAGGGGGTTAAAAATTTTTTGTGGTTAAAAAGGGGGTTAACAAAATCGCAGGTCAGAGGGGTTATAGAATTGTAAAAACCCTATTTATACCTCTTTTTTACTAATTTTAGAAAGTTATAAATAGATTTCAAACGCTATATAAAAAAAAGTAAAAGCATAAAATTCCCGAAAAAAAGTGGGTTTTTAGTAGTTTTTTGTCTTAAATTACCTCAAAAATCTTAAAAATGCGGACATTATGTCCGCACCATGTAACTCTTAAACTTATCGGCGTATTAAAAATAACCACTCAAACCCATCAAAAACCAACGCAAAACCTACAACAAATCAACCCTAAATTGATCAACCACGACTAACATATTGCTTTAAATATCTATGCATTTGGTACCAAATTTCTATCGAATTCCAGTCTTCAACATAGAACCAACCGCCTCTTCGACCTCTCCAGCGTCCGCATCCACGCATGATTTCATCGCAAATATCATACACAAATCGCTCATGTCCACGAGCTCTAGCACTACCTTCAGTGCCCCATTCTGAGTCATCAAGAATATCAAAGCCGACATTCGACATGATTTCCCAGAACCATCGAGATACACTATTGTAGATACCCATGTCTTGCATCAAATCATACATGCGCATAGACAGAGCAACAAGCATCTCAAGAACTCGACACTCACCGAATATAGCCCGAACATCCGGAGTTACAAAATCTCCATCTCCAGCCTTCCGAGCTAAAATATCATTGTATCGAGACCTTAACTCAAGACCCTCTGCTGCTCTGTCATGGTCATTACCTACAGATGGCTTAAACTCAATTTCCCAAAGCTGCATTATCAACTTATGATAAGACAATCGTCTACTCGAGTCCATCCGCTCATCAATTGTAAACGACTCTAACCATTCCACATAGCTTCGTCCAGTGAAATATGACTCATTCACTGTATAGCTGTCATCAAGAATAGCCACCCCTACCACCATCCTCATTCAGATGGCTCTCGAATTGGCCTATCACTGTATCCTGATACGAACCCGCATCAAGGACTACCTCATAGTTTAGAGACGTCTTCAAGTTATGTACGAATATGACTCCATTCTCAGCTCCAGGTCCACCTTCGATAAGCCTACTTAAAGCAGCAAGACCAATAACCTCATCTGCATTAGGGACTATCTGTTCACCGTCATCACAGAGGGTATTATCACCCTCATAAAATATCATAGTAATGAAATCTTGAGGGTTATCGTCTATAAAAATCTCAATGTTCTCTTCTACTCGCTCTAGTGTAAACTCATCATGCAGGTCCGAATCATAAACTGGACTTACTACATAATCGTCATCTGAAGGGCTGTCATCTTCTAAATATGACTTATCCTCTACTAGCTCATAGCTATTCCTCGATCGCCTATGCGAGTTTTCCACATGGAGAGCTTTTTCGATATCTTCATCTTGATACATCCGAGAATACCTTGTTCCTCTTCCGTTTGCTTCTCCTCGACGCTCTTTGAACTCTCGCCGACGTTGATCTTCTTCAGATCCACCTTGCGGTCTCGTAGCATTTTTACTAGAGCTTCTGTAGTAGTTGAGAACTTCATCTTTATTGGACGAGAACTCAGTATGCTCTTCTTCTCGATCGTTATGTCGACCTGATTCGAACTCTCTTCTGCTGTGTCCTCGTTCGATACGCTCTCGTTTACCTCCTCGTGTTGAAATATCTTTTTGACCATCCTCACTATTCCTCGAACGAACTCTACTATCTGAGTCCCTATCCGAGCCATCTTCTGAACTATCTTCAAAATCTTCAAACCCTTCACGATCTTCAAGAGGAATATACTCCTCAATTTCACCAATAGGTTTCTCTAGTTCTCGTTTCATTAGCATAGTAGCACCAAATGCACCTACGCCAAGACCAACTAAGAACCAACCAGCTTTAACAAATCCACCAATACTCATTCTGCGTATCCACCTCCTTCAAAGGTGTAAAGCCATGGGTAGTCGTAAATATCTTGCCAGAATTCTCCACTACCCACAGCATTTAACCCATCACGTTCTCAAATAAGGTCGTACACCACACCATCAACATTGAAGTCGAGCCACACACAAGGTTCAGCAGCATTGATAAAATCACGCTTTGCTGCATCCTTATAGAGCTCATTGTAGATACCGAAGTCTACATAGTCATCACCAATATGACCCTCGATCTCCTTATTCGGATCCCAGACCCAACCAACGATCTGACCCTCAGATGTACGAGGCATGCCAAGAGACTGGTAAACATCATTCAAGAACAAATATCCCTCAGCACGAAGCTTCTCATTTGCAAACTGCTGTTGGGAACGAAGGAAAGTGAGATTAGCTACTGGATTACGACTCCAGTTTGAATTTGACTCATCAAATATCTTTGCATAAATCGAGTGACCGCTTCCATCGTCATGGATTACATTAGCGCTCTTAACTTCTACTTCGTTACCCTCATCGTCGAAAACTGAAATATCAGCCTTCTCAAGACCAGTACGAAGCTTCAACTCCTCATCTTCGCCAAGCTTCTCAACGACCTTCTTACGATAGTCTTTATACTGAGCAAGCAGACCAGAATATGCAGCAGTCAGAGCAAGATTACGACCACGAAGAATCTTATGACCGCCAAATATCATACCGAAACCGATAAGTCCACCAATTACAGACGGGCCATAGCACTTGGCAAGATCGATAAATGTACGACCATAAACCTTCATACGATCATTACGAGCATCCTTAGGCGTATAGTCCTCAGGATTGCTTACTTCAATGGCCTTCTCGACATCACCGAGATCACTATTAGCCTTTTCAAGAATATCATGAGCCTTAAGCGTCTGCTTACACGCATAGACAGCAGAACCAACTACCACAATTGTGCCAGTCACCAAGAGAATCTCAGGCGCATGCTTTTTACAAAGAATCTTAACCTTACCAATATGCTTAACACCTTTGCTAGCACGAACAAGATTAGCAATACTCATTATCTTTTTCTCCTTTCAAGAATATAATTAGTCATCAAGAATACGAGTACGGGGAAGAACTATAAGGAAACCTTCACGAACTGGACGAATACCAGCGTCTCGTATAGACGTCCATCCGTATTTATTATCCGTGAACTCTGATGTTACTCCAACAATATCATAGAAATCAGCAATAGATGCTTGACCATATTTGTGAATCATGTAATCAAGCTCTTCAAGCACGTTCTGAGCTTCTCTACGGGTATCTAAGATAATATCATCCGGATCGTTTGGTAGATCACGATAAGAGCCTCTAGAACGTCCTCTACGCTCTTTTTCGTCATAATACCTATCGTAAGACGTCCGACCTTCTCTACGCCCGTTAGAACGCTTCCTAGAGCTTCTAGAGACCTCTCCTGAGCCACCAAATAACACCAAGTCCAATGTATCTGTGAATGCATCAAATATCAGTGTCTTGACACCAGGAACAATGATGTCTGCGATAGTACGTTCTCGTGCAGATTCAATCGTGTCTTCGACAATATAACGCGTGAACTTACGTATAAGACCTTGCTTACGAACTTTACCCTTAGCAATCTGACGAGTTTTCTTGGTAGTTAATTCAGTCTCTTCAACTGCTTCACCATCTCGTTTAGAATATGAATTACTAGGATACTTCTCTCGTAGCTTTTTAGGATCGGTCTCTGGGATTTCACGTTTCGCCAACTCAACAACCTCCTATCAACTATCTAACTCGCTTGAGAATATCAACCATAGACCTCTTCCATTCTGAACTATTATCTGGTCCAAATATCTGGTTGAAGTTACAATTGAAGTATTTGCATAGATCCAAAGCAACATTCAATGTTACCTCTCGATCTTGCAGCATTCGCCGGATTGACTTCTCATTAGTCTGACAAAGAGTACCGAGTTGACGAATCGATACCCCCTTACTTTTGATAAACTCTTTGAAAATATCAGGATCTACATGGCGACGAATCACTGCATTACTAGCCATCAATACTCCTACTCATATCAAACTACCTTTCTAACCTGCGAAAATATAATACCACGTTCTAAAAGTAAAAGGGAAAGGAGCCGTTTTTTACGACTCCAAACCCTCTAGCTTGTTAGCTAATTAGGACTACTTCTTCTTGGTCTCCTGCTGTTGAGCAGGAACTTCCTGAACTGGCTGACCTGCAGCCTGTGCAAGAATTTTCTGACTACGAGCACGAATCTTCTCAGCCCCCCAATCGGAGAGTTCAGAAATACCATCGAACGTGCCGCTGATTCCTTCTGACACATAGTACTCTGTAGCCATGCCGATGCTGCCGACTAGCGCCGCCTTCCCGACCTTCTCAACGGTCGTGGTGACGGGGCCGATCGCCTTAGCAACCTGCATGCCAACAAAGCCACCTGCCAGAAATCCGCCTGCACATCCGACAATCTCTCCAAATATCCCGATGATATCGGGCTTTACATAGATCGTCTGCGTTCCATCAGGATTCTGTACCACAGTTTGCTTTACTGCCATTTTCTTTCCTTTCTCTCTAAGAGACCCTATTGTCTCTGTCCTATATAGACCAAGTAATTTTTGCGAAATATTTAGGCAATTTAATACTAACAAAATATAATAGAGAAAAAGTGAAAGGGGCCGTTTATTAGACAGCCCCAAACTTGTAACCCGGTTGAACCTACTTCCGCATGATGTACGGCTTCAGATATGCACCGATTGTCTTGATACTCTGCGAAGTGATACCCATTGCTGAGGTCGACAGTGCAATGCTACCACTTTCACGAAGCACCATCTTCATGATGCTATCGTTTTGTGGAATGACACGTGTCGTTGCATAGCGAGTCATCACTCCTGCAAGAATACCAGTGAACTGCGCAATACCGTCCACGACGCTATCGTACAGATCAGGCTCAACAACCTTCACTTGCTTGTTCTCATCCATTTTACTATCCTTTCACTATTTAGACACTATCTGTGTCTCCTATATGAACCGTAGTAAAAATTGCGAAAATATCAGTCTGCAAATTCACAAATCTAATAATCTCTATCATAGAGAGTAAAGAAGAAAATAATGCAAATACCAAAAATGATAGCGGTAAACAATACTAAATCAAATATAAAAGGCATTAAGACAATCCACCATGGCCAATCAGGAATGCCTCCGCATAATTTCACAATTGCCAGTATTGTTGCTAGAATATGTGAACAAACCCATATTGCTGGAATTCTACTTCCATTATGTTCTTCATACATGATACTTTCACAAACTCGTGCGCGATTAACAGATGCAGAAAATATAATAGGAGTAGAATGCCCGTCGACACTCTACTCCCGCCAATTACTTACAAGAATCGTCCATGCTCGTCATATGCTCGATCCATCCAATATCCAGCTACACGATCATGTCCATTTCAAACTTCACTAAGCCATGCATTACTTGGACGAACATCCATCGCTAGAGTTCCGACTGGGTTACCTTTCTCGTCAAGAACTGCACCAGTCTCCAATATGACCGAACCGTTCATGTCCTTTGACCAACCGCAATCGTCTCCAAGAGGAATCTCTCGGATACCAAGAATTGCATATACATCATTCATTGACACAAAACCGTTCTTTTCAAGCATTCGTTGTGCTTCGATCTCAGCCTTGCGAATATAATCTATATTGCTATAGAAATATCTATCGCTGACTGTATCATACCATAAACTTAGATCGGGTTGGTTACCCATATTAGGTATGGATGTGTTTGCCTCAGTTGCGGGATTATTCAGAACCTTATCCTGAATCAGCTCATCCTTAATTTCCTGAGCTTTCTTCTTACCGACGACTTCGGCAACCTTATCCTTGTATTCATTCAAGCTGACTGTCGACGCTGCTAGAGCTCCTGTTAGTTGTATGATACGTTTCTTACTAATATGGTTCCCACTAAATATGCAGAAAACTGATGCACCTAGCATGATTGCTGCTGGAGCATAGTACTTAGCATACAATAGAATCTTTTCTTTGGTTGTGAGAGGTTTAAGTGAGACAAGATCTGCCACATACTCCCTTGCCTCTTCCTCTGTCTTTACAACTTTTATGTCGAGAGCTTTACAAATATCAGTGTTACTCTGTCCTTCCTCTAGAAGGTGCTGAGCTTCCTGAGCTTTGTAATATGACTCTCCTTTCTCCTCTCTAGCTCGCTTATCAAGTTCTTCTTGAGCTTTAAGAGTTCCGTCAATGGCGAGACCTGTTGCTGCGACTGCACCAACTGCTCCCATGACTGCCAAAATTGTTGGAGCATTCTTTACTACAACCTTTTGAATTTTTAGGAATGTGGTTCCTAATGACATAAAATGTCCTTTCTCTTTTTCCTACAGTTTACAAAAATATAAGTATTACTTTTCCATCCTTTCTAATTGTGTTCCATTACTTCCATTACAGAAGCCGGAATTTTTGCGAGTCATCTCAGCAAGGTATAATTCAAGCCAATGCTCTTTTAAATATAATTGTCGTAATGAATGCTTATGACAACCTCGAGCGAGCATTAAGAACTTTGTTGGTTTTTGCGGAGAAACTGACTCTAGATGTTTTTGATAATAGTATTCCTGTATGACATCTTGAGGTGTTTTGAAATGCCTAGCTTTAAGCATCGGCATCAAATTCACCAGGTTCTAAAATATCAGAGTTAATAAGTTTACCATTCTCATCGAACTCGTCCATAACAGCAATCTTAATCTCGCTGTGCTGAGCATAAGGATTAAAATCGGGATCGGACTCGACTAGATCATCAACATCATCATGCTCAAAGCCAAGTGCATCCTCGACATCTTCGTCGTCAAGAATATCATCTAGTTCTTCAGCCTCAGCAACTTGCTCGCTTAATGCTTCGTTAATCTCTCCAGCCATGTCCCAATCATGAGTATAGTCTTCAACATCCTCGTCTTCATGATCGCCATAGTCCATAGAAATATCAAAGTAAGGAATATTGTACATAGCGCAAACCATGTGCTCAATGATGCATCCACGAGCTTCACGCCAGCCAGGATGGAATATAGCTAGATCTGCTTCGGCAAGAGCTTGAATAGATCGACCGAGATACCAAGTACCTTCATCTAAAATATCAGGCCCTGGAGTGTCCATCCAGACAGTATCGATCAGTTCGACATCCTCACCAAGTTCTGCATAACCAGGCTTAATCATATCGAGAATATCGTTCATGTCTTCACGGATCTCGTCTGTTGATCGATCTCGCATAGGTAGGCTAACAAAAACTTTCTTAGTCATAAAACTAGGCCTTCTTTCTCATTTGCTTCAAATATCAGTCTAGGCAAAAAGAAAGGGGCCGTTTTTGGCAGCCCCTTAGCAGTGCAAAACAAGCTTTAGAATATAATTATTTACTCAGTCTCATCATCAGAATCAGTTGAATCCTCGACCACGACGCTATCTACTTCAATGATGTCCGGATCATAGTTCTCAATAATATCAGTAGCTATGAGGTCATCATCAGCTAGGAAGTTGATAGCAATGGCACCGAGAATCACAGCAATACCGGAACCAATTTCGATTCCTCGAACCAGTCCAACATTTTTAATACGATCGACGGCCTTATCCTTAATCTCCAGAACCCTATCAAGCATTTGTTTCTCCTTTCAAGAACCTTCTGCCAAGCTTTGATAAATATAAGTCTAATAAGTTATGAGTATGAAATCTCATCTGGACTAATTCCAATAATGTTTTCCGCATTGCATTCTGCTTGTTTTTCTTCAGAAATATCAATTCTCCTCTAAACAGATGGCAGATTCTCGAGCAACTTTATTGCACTAGCCTGCTCATTTTGAAGTCTTTTAATAAAACTCTGATGTGTACGAATCTCTGGAGCAACCCGATCAAGAATATAATTGCCAATAGCCTCAATAGCTTTATCTCGATCTGGAGAATCAAACCAAACGCGATACGATGCGCTATCCCGATCGTAATAAACTAAGCCTGGGCGAGATGCAATAGAAATGCGTGTATGCATGTTAGGAAGAGTGCCAACAGCAAATATCAATTCGCGCTCATTACGACTTTCGAGATTAATAACTTCTCGTTCAAGCATAAGATTTGATGTTTGACTGAATCGTTCTTCGTCAACATTATATGTGTATAGAACTATCTTCCTCATAATTCTCTCCTAATACTTTTCGACCTCTTAGCCTAGCACCACAATGACAACAATATGTATCGAACATGTTTACGGAATCTTTGCAATTTGAGCAGTAACAATGACCAATAAGATTGTCATCATCTTCCATCACAACTACTGCATAAGCAAATATCCGTGGAACGTAGAGAACTGACTCATCACTTGGACACAAAGCATGGGCGTAAATTCTGCTTGGAAAAGGTCCTCGTGGATCTAATATGCCTAAGTAAATATGATTCTCTGATCCTTCAGTAATTATTGGTTTTACCTTCGCACCCATCACTGGTTCCTAGCTAGATCTGCATTACACCAGAATAGACACTCCTCAAGTTTGGTTAAAGCAAGAGACGTCTCACGCGAGTCACTACAGTAAATATCAATAGTATCTGCTATGCCAAAGATACCGTCACGAAGTTTTCTCGATTTTTGTAATGCTTCTTCCGGCATCTCATGTTGTTTGAATCGATACGCTAAATCTTCAACTACCATAAATATCAATCCTACCACTCGTGAGTTTCGAAAATTTCATCATCTTTCCACAAGACCACATGACCCTCTTTAAGTGTTTGTTGTACATCTATGATGCGTTGGTTAGAAGAACCTCTAAAACGCAGAAGCAAATCTTTCTCGCTCTGCTTAAACGGGCCATCTACAAGAATATCAATCTCTTGTAGAATCAATCTAGTAAGATCAGTGCAAGCTCGACAAGAAGTATTCTCAGTAATATCAAACCAAGTGAATCCAGTCCACATCCAAATCGGTTTATTTGGAAACTTAGCTTTTGTCTGCTTGACTAAAGTAAGAACTGCTGATTGATTTTCTGGTTCTAGAGGTTCTCCGCCAAGAATAGAAAGACCATCGATAAAATACGGTTCGATAGTCTTATGAATATAATTAATTGTGTCCTGATCAAATATTTTACCTGAATCAAAAGACCATGTTTCAGGATTGAAACACTCAGGACACTTATTACGACAACCAGATACAAATAGAGATGTCCGTACTCCAACTCCATTTGCTATGTCGAATGTTTTAATGTTACTATACTTCATATACTATCCGTGTTTTTCTATTCATATGCTTATAACTTTCAAAGAATAAATCTATTGCTTCTTGAAAACTATTAGCTTGAATCCAGCACCACCATGAATTGCTATAACCGAATATGAACAGATTAGTTATAGGAATAAAATGTACTATCCTATGCCAATGAAAAGCATTTCTATACCATTCTTTAATGTCTGAATCTTTTTGCATAATATTGGCATCAGATAACTCTTCGTCATAATATGAATATACCCTGAACCATCCATTCGGATAATACTCTATTAAGTAGTTTTTAAACATTCTCAACATTCTTTTTCTGAAGTTTCCACCAATTCATTAAACCAATCACTGCCATGATTAGATAGATGGACTTCTTAGTCAAATATACCGGATCGAAATGCTGAATAAACATTGCCACTGCTACAACATCTGTGATGAGCCAAAGAACATATTGCTCTCTGAATCGCAACATCTCAAGTCCAGTAGCAATAATACCAATAGCAACTGTAGCTGCATCAAGCCATGGAACATTCCCTCCAATTTGTACGAGAATATAATGATAAATGACTGTTGCAGCAATAACTACTATTCCAACAATCACGTCTTGAACAGGACTAAGTTTTTTCGCTTTAGTGAGTTCCTTTCTATCCTCATCTCGATGTCTCGACCAAATAATCCAGCTGAGAATATTGAAAGGCAGATATACAACCATCTCGAGTGCAAATGTTCCCCATATACTCCAATAAAATAGATAGATCGCATATACTATTGTATTTACCAATCCAAATATAAAATTAGATATGCTAGCTTTTGCACAGAAGAATATACAGAATACTCCACACACAGCACTTATAAAGTTTATAACCGTTAGCCATGCTGGATTTCCGTCAGGCTTTGGATTTATGAATGCATCGACCATAGCATACCCTGCAATAAATATCATTATTGCTGCCATGATCCATTCATACCACTTCATAGATTGAAAAGACTTTTTAAGATTATCTAGACGATCCATTTCTTTGCCTCCTCTTCAGACAATTCATGTCTAATCATCGTTGCACTAATTGGGACTTCTTTACGATCTGCGTCTACTATGACATAATCGGCCCATGGATAAGCTCGTTCGAAATATGGCGCATAGAGAACTGGCTCGCTACCAAATACTGCATCAAATCTTTCAGTATCGGTTGCAGCTAAGACCAATGGTGTTTCGGCATCCAAATCCTCTCGACCATCTGGAAGAATACATTCTGATACATCTATGTGAACTGGATAGACATTATTGAATCTTTTAGCAACTTCTTGAACTTTCTTCCATCGAGATTCTACTGAGTAAATATCACGATCTTCCAGTTCTCTTTCAAGTCGCTCCCAAGCACCACCTGAGAATAGAATCAAATATACTCTATCGCATAGTTTTGAAGCTGTCTCGACACAATATAAGTGACCTTTATGCATTGGTAGGAACTTGCCGCCATACATACCAGCTTTATAATGTGGAATTGGATCTTTGTTCAAATATCTAATCATTTTGTTCGACCTTCATTAATCTTTTTAATCTCTTGGAATTCTTTATAAAATTGAGTAGCTCCATAAACAGCGCCAATGTCAAAACCTTCTAATTCATTTGCATCGCCATATGCATAAGCTGCTTCCAAATCATGATAGAGCATTTCAACATTTGGTCCGAGTTTTTCATGATGGAGAGTTAGGCAAATAATTGATGTTAGAAGGTTTCGAAAAATATAATTAGGTATTGGGTTATTCTTTTGGAGATACTCAGATGCTAGTTTAGAAGTTCGTTCAGCCATCTCATAATCTACTAAAGACATTATGAACTCCTAAAATATAATTATTGAAACGGATTTACACTATTCAATCTAGACATAATGTCTTGCTCTACTCGTGCACAATCTTCAAAAGTTCTAACTCGGTTATTGTCTGAATTTTGATCTTTTACCAAATCAACAACACTAGCTAACTCAGGATTAACTTTTCGTAGAGCATTCATAAAAATATCATAGGTTATTTGATCCATTATTAAACCTTTTACTAAATGGTGCCCCTGACAGGATTCGAACCTGCGACCTTAGGATTAGAAGTCCTCTGCTCTATCCAACTGAGCTACAGGGGCTTTTTGAACTTATATCATAGCATCTAGTTCCTCATGAGCTAGATTTCTATAATTTTGCATTTCAGCAATAGTATCAGAAGCTTTCTTAATCTTTCCTGCTGTGTAAATATCAATAGCATCAAGCAGCGATTTAACACCAGCGATATCATTAGCTTCTTTATACCATACTTTAAATGTTCCGCCACCACTATGTTGAACTTTTCCCTCATCGGGAAGCACTATATATTCCGTATTATGATCATTCCTTGAGTAATGAAGAATATAATACAGAGGGTTGTTTGGTATCACGGTATTTTTAACAAGTCTAACATCGTTAAACTTACGAAATTTACCTAATCTAATAGAATACACATATAAACATATGTGTTCCTGTATAACTTCTTCATATCGAGTTAAATTATCCATCTTACTAATCCTATTGAATAAACATCAATTCGCTATCGGGAATCTTGTAGAATGTTGTATACAATTCTGTATCGTCCGTCTTAGGATTCATGGCGAATATCTTTTGCCCACGATATAGATACACATCTGCTGCGTAATAGCATCTGGTTTTGCGACGAGGAACTGGGGGACTTGGATACATTCCTTCAATTACCCCTACCCAGAATTTTTGTCCGGTAAAATATAAGTGCTTATCACTTTCATGGAGATTCGGAATTAAGTCATACATGTCAATTCCGCTGCCTTGCATCCTAATAATCCTCTACGACTCTAGAATGCAATTCTAGTTCTGATAAAAGTTTATTAATTTCCATATAACGTGCTTCATAATGTGATAAACCTTCTGGTAAGTTAATATCAGATGGACGATATCTATTACAGATTTGTTCTTTTCGTTTGAATTCTTCAGATAAATCTAATAACAACCCTTTCATTTTAATGTAATCGTGAGATGGTATTTGAATATACTTCTTTGTAGTTGGTAGCATAATCCATTCGCTTTCTAATCGAGCTTCTAAAAATATAA
>Ga0247610_10004597_pt1 | contig 14723 bp, 15 predicted proteins | sample 174DNAGHGhighgp2_FD_193483 | JGI IMG/M metagenome (GOLD analysis project Ga0247610, IMG submission 193483) | Sheep rumen microbial communities from Palmerston North, Manawatu-Wanganui, New Zealand - 1742 DNA GHGhigh gp2 | ecosystem: Host-associated > Mammals > Digestive system > Stomach > Rumen... | reverse complement strand
GCTCTCGCTGAGGCCAAGAAGAAACGGGAGGCGGAGGAGAAAGCGCGTCTGGAGGCAGAACGCAAAGCGCGTGAAGCCGCCGAAGCCGAACGCAAAGCCAAAGAAGCGGAAGCTATCGCGAAGGCTAACGCGATGGGTTCGCTCTTCGGGCAAAGCGGAAACAACGCCGGTTCGGGTGACAGTCAGGGTAGCGGTCAGAAAGGCAACCCCATCGGACACGGTTCAGTCGGAGGTAGGGATGGTCGTATTAGTGGTTTGGGAGGAAGAAATACTAGAGATGGAAATATTCCAGAACCTACATGCGAATTCCAACATTATGGGGTGGTAGTCGTGAGAATTCGTATAGATAAAGAAGGTAATGTGATAAATGCTGTAAATGCAGCTGGTACCAACACAAGCGACCAGCAGATGATTCAATGTGCTATCAACGCAATAAAAAAGACTAAGTGGACTGCTGGAGACGGTGTGTCAGAAGGTACTATCACATATACCTTTAATGTAAAATAGATCGGAACAATCACCTATATATTTAAGTTAAATTGAAAATTTAACATTTTTGATTTAAGATTTAAGATTTTTGATTTAAGATTTTAGATTTATGAATTATCTCTTTTTAGACAATGGTTTCGAAGAAATCGAAGCAATCACGACCATCGATTTGTTACGTCGTGCGAACATTCCGCTCACTACGGTTTCGATCACCGGAAACCCGATGGTTCTCGGTGCGCATAATATAGCAGTAGAGGCGGATGGTGTGATCGAGCGCATAGATTTTTCCGATGCTCAGATGTTAATCCTTCCCGGAGGACAAACCAAACTCGGTGAGTGTTCCGCTCTCCGCGACTTGTTGGTGGAGCATAACAAAGCGGATAAACTGATTGCCGCTATTTGTGCTGCGCCGGCCGTATTGGGTAAACTCGGCATTCTGAAAGGCAAACAGGCAACCTGCTATCCCGGTTTCCAGGATGCGCTCGGGGAGAGTTATGTAGGTGGCTTGGTGGTGGAGTCGAAGAATGTGATTACCGCCAAAGGTCCGGGCTTGTCGGCCGACTTCGCGTTCTGTATCATCGAGCGCTTGGCAGGCAGTGAGGTGGCTGACGCGGTGTATGATGCCGCTCAGTACTAAAGAAGCGCTATGATCTGATCCGCGAGTGCGGAGATAGAATAGGTACCATCGTTCATCAGAACGGTGGTTTTTTTATCGGGTAGCCGGTTGCCGGAGACGGATGGCTGATTCTTCATGCGCGCGCGAACCTTATTTATATTATCTTCGCTTGCCTCGCCCTTATAGTCCCGGGAAATAGTGCGGGCAATACGTATTTCTTCCGGCGCATCAATCATGATAATCTTGTCGCATAGTTCGTCAAGGTTCGCCTCAAAGAGTATGGCGGATTCGATGAACAAGACCGGCCTCGCCGGACTGTTTGCAGATCGTTCCGCAGACAGACCGCTTCGCTGACAGATGTCTTCTTTTACGGCAGGGTGAACGATGTGATTGAGGGCATCTAAGAGTTGCGGGTCTTCGAAGACACGCTTGGCTACATAGGGGGTATTGTATATTTGTGATTTTTGATTTTTGATTTTTGATTTAATAAAGGCTTCTTCGCCGAGTAAGTCTTTTATCGCGGTTTGTACTTTTTCGTTTTCGGCAATGATCCGTTTCGCCTCCCGGTCGCAGTCATAGACCGTGAACCCGCGTCGGGCGAGTTCCTGCGCAATAGTGGATTTTCCGCTTCCTATACCTCCTGTTATTCCTATAATCATTATTGTTCAGAACTGAAAATAAATAAATGGTTGCATCTCGGCAGAGACGAACTGATAAATAACAACGATGGACATGCAAACCACGATGACCATCAGCCAAAGCGGCATCGCGCTGAACCATAAACGGTAACGTCGTTTCCAGTTGGTGGGGATCCAGTGGATGAACATGCCTGCAATGAACATCAGTACCACCCATTTATACGCCCATAGGAAATCCGGAATGATGGCATTATTCCATGCCCCGCCTATCTGATTGACCATGTTTTTGGCTGTCGTCCATGCTACTTCATTTGCGGTCGCCGGGTCGAGATTGCTGCTGGAACGGAAGAACAGACGTGTGAAGGTGATGAAGACAAAAGTCTGCAACACAGCCCAAGAGGTTCCCATAGCTTTTGTGAACGGGTTGTCCTTTCCTTCCAGCAGGAAATAGATGTACCTTACTGCTGTTCCTGCCCAAATAATAGCAGACCAGACAGCGAACAGACGCCATACGGGAAGATTCGTATAATAATCCAAACCACACAGACAGCCTGCCAGCACGGTAATCAGTGTGAAGCGTAGATGCCAGTTCATCTCCCGCCAAATCTTTTCCACTATCATTCCGATGCCGTTGATGCCTCCCCATATGATGAAGTTCCAACTTGCACCATGCCATAACCCGCCTAATACCTGTGTGATAAACGAGTTGAGGTTCGCGTAAAGGAGTTTACGCTGATTGCTTATTGCTGATTTCTGATTGCTGATTGCCCATTTGTTCCATATCGCCACGCCTATGATGAAGACGGTGAAAGGAATCAGGATCCACCACCATCCGGTGAGCGCGGCAGAGACGAGTGCGATCAGCGTCCACCAGAAATAGGTGCCGAAACCGATACTCCGGTTACCACCCAACGGGATATACAGGTATGTTTTCAGCCATCGGCCCAACGACATATGCCAACGGCGCCAGAACTCCTGCGGACTCTGCGATTTGTACGGACTGTTGAAGTTCATCGGCAGATAGAAACCCATCAGCATCGCTACACCGATCGCGATATCCGTATAACCCGAGAAATCCGCATAGACCTGCAACGAGTACGCGAACAACGCAAACAGATTTTCAAAGCCCGAGAATAACAACGGATTGTCAAACACACGGTCGATGAGGTTTACCGCCAGATAATCCGACATGATGATTTTCTTCGCCAAACCGTTGATAATCCAGAAGACTGCAATTCCGAAAGCTCTGCGACTCAAACGGTAGGGCTTGTATAGCTGGGGAATAAACTCCTCCGCTCGCACGATAGGTCCTGCCACTAACTGCGGAAAGAACGATACGTAGAACCCGAAATCGAGAATGTTCTTCACCGGCTGGATACGCTGATGGAAGACATCTGAGGTGTAGGAGATAACCTGGAAAATGTAAAACGAAATACCAACCGGCAATATAATCGTATCTACGCTGAACCGTCCCGCCTCGGAAAATCCGTTTCCTATGTAAGCAAAGATATCAAAGACACGGAAACCTGTCCCAAACAGGTCGTTAATCATGTTTGTGAAGAAATACGCGTACTTGAAATAGGCGAGTAACCCCAAATCGATTGTCACAGAAAGTGCCAATAGGATTTTGGGTATTTGTGATTTTTGATTTTTGATTTTTGATTTGTGAATCCGCTGCGCGATGAGCCAGTCCGAGAGAGTGACGAAGACCAGGATGAGTAGGAACAATCCGCTGGTCTTGTAGTAGAAAAACCAACTGACGAAAAGCAGGTACACATTCCTCATGTGTAATTTTTGATTCGTGATTTTTGATTTCTGATTTCCAATAATCAGCGCAAAGAGTGTAAACACCAACGCGAAGAACGCCCAGAAATAAAACTGGGTGAACAACAACGGACTGTCGGAGTCAAAGGCTAATATGTGATGCAGAAATTCCAAATCTTACTCCTCCTTTGTACCTTGTTCCTCCATTGGCTCCAAGAGCCATTGGCCTATCGCGTCTCCCGCTTTTTTTGCTCCACTGCGGTAGAAATGGATGCCGTCTGCGCCGGCTAATCCGATCTCCTGCCAGCGGATCATACTTCCGCTGCCTCCCATCCAGCGATACAAACTGAAATAGGCAATATTCTCCTCCAGTGCCATTTTGCGAAGGAGCCGGTCCATGTACGGCACCATCGGAAACGTCTGCCATTCGCCGTTTTCTTGTGTCAGCATGTCACTCGGACCGATGAAGAGAATAGACGCTTCGGGCGCGCAGTGTTGCAGGAAACGGACCTGTTCGCGAAGCCCTTTGACGATGCTTTGTATCGTGCTCGGTTTCTGATTGAACGGGATAGCGTTGCCTCCGAACTGCATGATGATCAGCCGTACGTTCTGCGTGCGATAGAAAGAAGCTAACAGCGCGCTGTCTATTTTTGTAAAGACGTTGCCCAGACATCCGCGCATCGGAATATTATCCACGATGACGCCGGTCTCGCATTCTTGCGAGAGGGCATACACATTCCCTCGTCCATTCAGCCGCACCGTATCGCCGGAGAATGTATAATGTACGGAACTGTCCGCCACCACGCGCCAACGTGTATAACGCGGCGTTCCCGGTTGCGGCGTACACACGGCCATCACCTCTTCGCTGCCTTGCACCAGACTGTCGTTCATCTCGGCCATCTGACCAAGAATGCCGTATCTTCGGTCTGCGCGCTGGTCTCTCTTGAAACCGTACACGAAATAACGTCGCGGACCCTGCATCGGTGTCACGAACCGACCGCTCATATACAACTGTTGCTTAACCGTCAGACCCGGGATCGTCTGTACCAGCGGCATCAGACCGACACCCCTTCCGCCGTACCGTTTTTGGAAGATCTCGCGAAGCTGCATCGTCATGCGGTCCTCTTCTATCTGACTGTCGCCGTAGTGCATGATACGCACCGTCTTGCTTCCCGTTTCGGCCAGCGAGGCGTAGAAAGACTGCAGGAACACACGGCTGTCCGTCGTCGAGTCCACACTTATCTTGGGAATATCGGGTTGAGCGGGGGGGACAATCGTATCTTCCTTTTCCGCGTAAACCGGAAACTCCGGAATCTCGGTTTCCGGTTCTTCCCCTATTGCGTGAGTCGTGTCGTTACCCAGTACTTCGCTGAATGTCGGCCATCGAAGTACTCTTCCGCCGAACGATACGCGGTTAGGCAGTATCAGGCACAGCGCAGCCAGACAAGCCATCACGCAGACGATGAAAATCAGAACTTTATAAGGCCGCATAACTTATTTTTTCCATAAAGAGCGGCTGAAGAGTAGCAGCACGGTGAATATCTCAAGACGACCGATGAGCATGACGAAGGTGGCAGTCCATTTGGCGACCGCAGGAAGTGCGGCGTAACAGCCGCTGGAACCCCACTGGCCTATCGAAACGCCCACATTGCCAATCATCGAAACGGCGATGCCCAGTGACTCATCGAAGCCGACACCACAACCGCAGAAGACAATCGTGGCGAGCACAATGATGAGGATATAGAAGAACATGAACGCCATGATATTACTTGTCGTCTGCTCGCGGAGCGTATGACCGTTGAAGCGAACCGGAATAACGGCGTTAGGATGAATACGCCGTTTGATCTCGGCTACTGCAGACTTGGCAAAAATAGCCAGACGTACCCATTTCATTCCGCCGGCCGTAGAACCGGAAGCACCGCCGGTAAACATCAGGAAGAAGACCAGTACCCATAATACAGACGGCCAAATCATGTAATCGGCCGCCACAAAACCGGTACTCGTGATGGTCGCTATAGAAGTGAAAAGACCGATCCGGATACTCGACCACATGCCCGTATAGATCAGCAACCCGACCGCCAGAATGATACCGCCGGCCAGGCACGCGCAGATATACCAACGGGTCTCTTCGTCCTGTATCAGACGAAGCGGCTTGCCGCGGAAAGCATAGATGAGTTGCGTGAAGTTGATACCGGATAGCAACATATATACCAGGATGATCCACTGGATAGCCGGAGTATAGGCAATGACGCTGTCATTATGGGTGGCAAAACCGCCGGTCGAGATCGTGGACATCGAGTGGCACACGGCATCAAAACCACCCATACCGAATACCCAAAGCAGTACTCCTTCGGTCACGGTCAGCAGGATATAGGTCACCCACATATGTTTGGCCGTATCGGCTATTCGCGGACTGAGTTTCTCGTAACTGACACCCGTCACTTCGGCGCTGTATAGCTGCATGCCGCCTAATCCGAACATAGGCAAGATAGCGACGCTGAGCACGATGATTCCCATACCTCCTATCCACTGCATCAGCGAGCGCCAGAGAAGAATCGAATGGGACTGTGCGGCGACGTCGGTGAACACGGTCGAACCGGTGGTGGTGAAACCGGCCATAGTCTCGTACCATGCGTCGGTGATGCTCGGTAGCGCACCGCTCAGCCAGAACGGTAACATGCCGAAGAGCGAATAGACGACCCACACGGTAGCTACGATGACGTATCCTTCCCGTTCGCCGACCCGTTTCTCCGCCTGACGACCTGCACCGACCATCCACCAACTGGACACCCACGTGATGGCGCTGGAGACGATCCATGCACCGAAATCCGGCTCATGGTACCACCACGCCGTGAAGGTAGGAATGAGCATAAAGAGTGCCTCGAGTGTAGTAAGTACACCCATCGTCTTGAATACTATCCGCCAGTTGAACAGTCGTGTCATTTGAACAGTCGCTCTAAATTACGTATTACGTGACTCTTGCAGAAGACCACTACCAGGTCGCCTGCAATAATCTGTGTGTCTCCGTTGACCAGCACACCTTCTCCGGCACGTACGATGCCGCCAATATTGGCCTCGTCCGGCAAGTCCAGGTCGCGCACCTTGTGACGGGTGATCGCGCTGCCTTCTTTGGCGATGAACTCCACGATCTCCGCGTCCGCGCTGGTCAGGTTATGTACGCCGCGCACCGAAGCATCCAAAAGCATCTGGTAGATATAACTGGCGGCGATGGTCTTTTTGTTGAGTACCGTACCGATATCCAGACCTTCCGCCATCGGGATATAATCGAGGTTCTCCACCTCCGCGATAGTCTTGCGCACACCGAAACGTTTGGCGGCGAGACAGGCGAAGATGTTCGCTTCACTGCTGTCCGTTACGGCTACGAAAGCGTCCGCGTCTTGGATTCCTTCTTCTTTGAGCACGTCCATATCTGTGCCGTCATCGTTGATAATCAAGGCGTTCGGCACTTTCTCACTCAGTATGTTGCATAACTCGCGGTCTTTCTCGATGATTTTGATATTCATCTCCTCCGTCAGTTCGGTAGCCGCCTTGCGGGCGATACGTCCGCCGCCGAAGAAGATGACATTCTTGATAGCACGTTTGTTCTTGCCCAACTCCTCACGCATGTACTCCATATTATCTTTGGGACAGACGCAATAGACCATGTCGTTCTCCATCACCATGTCTCCTCCGCGCGGAATGATCGTCTCCTGGTCGCGTTTGATGGCTACGATGCGGTATTTGCCGTGGTTATAGACACCCGAGGAGAAGGTCTGGCCTAAGATCTTCGCGGTCTCACGAACCTTGACGATGCATAACTCCAACGCGCCCTGGCACAGATGCAGGTGATACCGCATCCAATTGGTTCGCAGACTCTCTTCGATCTCGTTGGCGGCCAGCACCTCCGGATAGATGAGGTGGTTCAGACCCATGTTCTCAAAGAACTTCCGGTTCTCCGGCAACAGGTACTCGTAGTTGTCGATACGCGCGAGAGTGCGCTTGGCGCCTAACGAATTGGCAATCAGACAGGCCGTCATGTTCTCCGTCTCGTGAGGAGTAACGGAGATGAACAGGTCGCAGTCTTTCACGCCGATATCTTTGAGGTCATGGATAGAAGTGGGGTTACCCACTTTGGTGAGCATGTCGTAGTTGGCGCTCAGGTCGCCTAAACGCTCCTGACTCTCGTCGAGCAGACTGATCTCCATGTCTTCGCGGCTCAGCAGTTTAGCCAAATGCGTTCCTACTTCGCCAGCACCTGCAATAACGATTCGCATAATCCCTCCTTATCTAATTTCAAAAGGTGATATAATTCTTTGGTAGAGCCGTGCTCTACAAACTGGTCGTTCACGCCCAGACGGATGACGCGCGGCGTGTACCCGTGGTCGGCCATCCATTCCAATACGGCGCTACCCAAGCCTCCGGCAATAACGCCGTCTTCGGCGGTCACGATGGTCTTGAATTTCTTTCCCACTTCGTGCAGTATCTCCTCGTCCATTGGTTTCAACCACCGCATGTCGTAATGAGCAATAGAAACTCCCTTCCCTTTAGGGAGGGGGCGGGAGTAGGCTTCTTCAATCGCTTCTGCCATGGGATTACCTATCGCGCCTATCGTCAGTACGGCGATGTCTTTTCCGTCCCGTAGTTTCACCCCCTTGCCTAATTTCATCATTCCATCATTGAGCGGCTTTGCCGCGCTCATTTCATCATTAATAGGTGTCCTTCCTCTCGGGTAGCGGATTGCCACAGGTCCTTCGAGGCTCTCTGCCAACGTCATCATCTGCTTCAGGTCCTCTGCCGTACGCGGCGCACAGATCTGCATGTTCGGTATCGGACGCAGATAGGCGAGGTCTAACAACCCGTGGTGCGTCGCGCCGTCGTTGCCTACGATACCGGCTCGGTCGATACAGAACACCACATGCAGGTTTTGCAGCGCCACGTCATGAACGATATTATCGTACGCCCGTTGCATGAACGTGGAGTATATATTGCAGTAGGGTAGTATTCCGGCTTTCGCGAGACCGGCACTGAAGGTCACGGCATGTCCTTCGGCGATACCGACGTCGAACACGCGGTCCGGTAGCTCTTTCTGCATGATACTCATGCTGCAACCACTCGGCATCGCCGGCGTGATACCTACGATCTTCTCATTCTTCTTCGCCAGCTCCAGCAGCGTCTCACCGAACACCTCCTGCCAAAGCGGAGGGGGCATCATTCCATCATTGAGCGACGAAGTCGCGCTCATTCCATCATTGGCACGTTGCCCCGTGGCAACATCAAACTCCCCCGGTGCATGCCATACGGTCTGGTCGTTCTCGGCGGGGGGGTAACCTTTGCCTTTCTTGGTGATGATATGCAGCACTTTCGGCCCGCGGTGATTCTTTATCTCGCTTAAGATACGTACTAATCCCACCACGTCATGTCCGTCCGTAGGACCGAAATAACGAATGTTCAGACCCGTGAAGATATTGTTCGGCTGCTTGCTGAACATCGCCTTCAGGTTGTTGTTCCGGCGTAAGATAGCCTGCCGTTTATGTTCGTCCACCAGATGCAGTTTGGCGGCCATCTGATACAGACGCCATCTCCATCGGTTATAGGCCTTGCTGGTCGTCAGATCCACCAGATACTGCGTGATACCGCCTTTGAGCGGGTCGATGGCCATGTGATTGTCGTTGAGCACAATCAGCAGGTTGTTCTTGTCCATCGATGTGTTGTTCAGTCCCTCGAAAGCCAATCCGCCCGTCATCGCTCCATCCCCGATAATCGCTACGACACTTCGAGACTTTCTACTTTTAACTTCTCTCAACTCTAAACTCTCAACTCTCAACTTTTCTGCAACATCGATTCCCAGCGCAGCTGAGATCGAGTTGCTTGCATGTCCCGCGATGAATGCATCGTATTCGCTCTCCGCAGGGTTGGTGAAGGGAGCGAGACCTTTGAACTGACGGTTGGTGTGAAAACGGTCACGACGACCGGTTAGAATCTTATGCGCGTAAGCCTGATGACCTACGTCCCAGACGAGTTTGTCGTTCGGGGTGTCGAAAACGTAATGTAACGCGACGGTCAGTTCGATGGCTCCCAAGGATGAACCGAGGTGCCCCGGGTTCTTGCTAAGCGCTTCGATGATGAACTGCCGCAACTCCGCACATACCGCCGGTAATTCCTCCACTTTCAGCTTCTTTAAATCTGCCGGCGAATCAATCTTGTTGATATACGAATATTCCATGTTTCCCACGTGCGCATATTTACGCAAAGTAAAATCGGCGGCAAATTTACTGCTTTTTTTCCATATATGCAAGCGCGCGCGCTTTTTTTCCAAAAAAACACACTTTCCTGCTAAATTTTGAATTTTGAATTTTGAATTTTGAATTTTTATTCGTACCTTTGCACCAAAATTGAAATAATATGGACAAACAGGAACTTCGTAAGCTTATTGCTATCTGGTTTGAAGAGGATATCCGCGATGGAGACCACACCTCGCTCAGTTGTATTCCGCCTACGCAGATGGGTTGCCAGCAACTCATCATCAAGGACACGGGTGTACTTGCCGGTGTCGAAGTGGCGAAAGAGATCATCGATTATTTCGACCCGGAATGCCGCTTTGAGCAGTTTTTGCATGACGGCGACCATGTGAAGCCGGGCGACATCGCGTTCAAGGTGTATGGCAAGGAGCTGAGTCTGCTGCAGATCGAGCGCACCATGCTCAACGTCATGCAGCGGATGTCGGGCGTTGCCACTACGGCGAACAAGTACCAGAGCCTGATTGCCGACACCGGTTGTCATGTGCTCGACACGCGCAAGACCACACCCGGACTGCGGTATCTGGAGAAAGAAGCGGTCGCTTTAGGAGGCGGTATGAACCATCGTATCGGCCTGTTTGACATGATTCTGCTCAAAGACAACCACGTGGATTTTGCCGGAGGTATCACGAATGCCCTTACCCGTGCCCGCGACTATTGCAAGGCTAAAGGTAAGAACCTGAAGATAGAGATCGAGGTACGTAATTTCGACGAGATCAACGAAGCGCTGGCTACCAATATCCCGGACCGTATCATGCTCGATAACTTCACGCCGGAGAAGACCAAAGAGGCGGTGGACCTCATTCGCGCATGGGAGAAACAAGCCGGCCGTCACATGGAGATTGAGTCCTCCGGAGGTATTACTATCGACACCATCCGCGATTACGCCCTGCAAGGTGTGGACTTCGTCTCCGTTGGTGCCCTCACACACAGCTACAAGAGCCTTGATATGTCGTTTAAGGCGGTTAAATAATTGATGAAATGGTGACGCGGCTATGCCGCTTAATGGTGAAATGATAAAAATAGCGGAGCTATCGAAGCCCCGCTATTTTGTGTATCTGCACGCTGAGACGCCAGAAAGGGTGGGAGAGGATGTATCGGACGGTGTCGTCCAGATTGTCGTTACGGTCGTCTTCCCAGGAGTCGATATTCTCCATGAGCCATTCGCCGGTAAAACGAAGCGGTTGTAACAACCAGTGTTCGGCTTCCAACTGTTCGCGCCAAATCTCCGGATCATACGTGCCGGTGAACACCACTTTAACCTCATTCACCTTTTTAAGTGCTAACGGCAAACGGCTAATAGCTAAGGGCTGTTTGGGCGAACACGTGATCCAATCAATTCCCTCAGGCAACGGACGTGTGCCGTTGGTCTCGATGCAGATATAGAAACCCGCTTGGTGTATGGCATCAATAAGCGGCTTATCCACTTGCAGACTCGGTTCACCGCCGGTCAGCACGCACATCTTACGCCGCTCATTCGGCACGTCGTACAGCGACTTCATCTCCTGTACGATCTGCTCGCCACTCATCTCCGTGTAATCCGCAAAATCCGTGTCGCACCAGGGGCAATGCAGGTTACATCCGCTGAAACGCACAAACACAGCAGGAATCCCGCTGTGTGCGCCTTCGCCCTGTAAGGTATAGAATATTTCGTTAACCCGGTACACCTCTAATCCTCTAATCCTCTAACCCTCTAATCCTTCTCATAAATCGCAATATTTCCTTCGCTCTCCTGAACGCTCACTTTATAGCAATTCTCCACATGGTCGCAAATCCACCGGGCGATGTTCTCCGCCGATGGGTTCACATCCAGAATCTCATTGATATACTTGTGGTCAAACGTATCTTTCACCACTTTCTTGATGTGCGTGAAGTCCGTCACCATGCCGTCTTTGTTCAGCTCTTTGGCTTTGCAGTAAACGACGATGATCCAGTTATGACCGTGCAAGGCTTCACATTTGCTTTCGTAAGACAGCATCAGGTTATGCGCCGCCGAGATCTCTATCCGTTTTTCTACGTAATACATAGTATTTTCTAATTTTCTAGATATCTAGGTTTCTAGATCTCTAGTTATCATAAATTATAATAGCCGGCGTCGCGCAACGCTTCTTCGCGCTCTCTGCACGTCCCGCAAATACCGCAAGGTTTCTCTCCACCTTTGTAACAACTCCAGGTCTCATCGTAGTTGATGCCTAACTTCATCCCGTGCCGCACGATCTCTGCTTTCGTGAGATGCGTGTACGGCGTGAGGAGTTGTACACCGTTCCAAGTCCCGAAATGGATGGCATTGTTCATCGCCTCGACGAACTCAGGCCGGCAGTCGGGGTAGATGGTATGATCGCCGGCATGGTTCGCCAGCATCACATACTGCAGTTTGTTATTCTCGGCAATGCCCGCCGCGATAGAGAGCATGATGCCATTACGGAAGGGAACGACAGTCGATTTCATGTTTTCCTCATCGTAGTTGCCCTCTGGAACAGCGTCCGGGCCTTGTAACAACGAGGATTTGAAGAACTGTTTGATGAACGGAAGTCGGATCACCTGATGCGGGATACCGAGTCGCTCGCAATGCAGTTTGGCGAATTCCAGTTCGCGGTCGTTATGATTACTGCCGTAATGGAAGGAGAGCGCCATGCCGATGCGGTATTGGTACTCATAGAGCATGGTGGTGGAGTCCAACCCACCGGATAAAACTATCAATGAATCTTTCATAACGATTTAACGTTTTGATATAATCAAAACCATTTTAACTATTTAACGTGCGTTAGCACATTTTAACTGTTCAAAAAGTCGTTGCTTTTTGAGTTCTTCGTGCTCCTCGTCCGCATAGTTCGCAAACGGATAGATACTGATTCCTCCCCGGGGCATGAAATAGCCGGTGACCTCAAGGTACTTGGGGTCCATGAGTTTGACCAGATCCTTCATGATGATGTTCACACAATCCTCATGAAAATCTCCGTGGTTGCGGAAAGAGAAGAGGTACAACTTGAGCGACTTGCTCTCGACCATCCTTTCGCGGGGGATATAGGAGATGTAGAGATGTCCGAAATCCGGTTGTCCGGTCTTGGGGCAGAGTGTGGTGAACTCCGGGCAGTTGAAAGTAACGAGATACTCGTTTTCGGGATGTTTGTTCGGGAAGGTTTCCAGCACCTCGGGGTTGTAATTGTCCGAGTATTGTACGTGCTGATTTCCCAGGAGGGTTACCCCCTGCAATTCATTTTCTGTACGCATGTCTGTTTTCAGTTTTTTGTTTATACCGAGGGAGGAAAAACATTAGCTCCCTCGAAATCGGCGGCAAATTTACTGCTTTTTTTTGATATATGCAAGCAAAAACAGAAAAATCGCCCATACTTGGACGATTTTTCCTTTTTCAGCGCTTTGCGCTTAGCCTTGCGGGTGCGCGGCATCATAGGTGGCCATCTCGAGGCTCCACAGATACGCTTTCATGGTCTTCTTGCCGCCCGGTTGGTCCTTCTGGGCTTTGAAGGCAATCTGATCCTGAGTGATCTGGGTGAGATTCTGCGCACGGGTGGCTACTGCGGTCGCAACGGCTGTGAAGCGTTGACGGATCTCACGCTCGTGAGCGGAGACAGGCGTCGAACGCTTGTAAGCGTCTTTGTCCTTGAAGTAGATACGCGTGCAGTTCGGGTTGGTCGTTGCAGCCTCACGGTGCGTACCTACAACATAGCCTCCACAGGAGTGCCCTTCTTTGTTTTTAGGCTTCATCGCCGCTCCGCTGACGTAGTCGATACCGGATTGATACTTTACTACTGCCATAGTCGTGTGTTTTTCATGGTTTACAGATTACCGGAAAACGTCCGGTGCGTTCACAGATACTTCGTTCAACCTATCCGTGATTACAGGTTACTTTTTCTTGACTCCCTGATACTCCTCTTCGCGGGCAAACTCCTCGTATATGTACCAAAACTACGTTTTAGTAGTAAATACTCGGAGCAGCTCCGCTCTCCCCACCGCAAACGCTACGCTGGTTTACGTTGGGGGCCCCATCATTTCTTCCGAACACCTACGTATTCTTCAGAAGTTTTGGTGGTGATGGTTGCGGTCGCTTTCGTGGAGTCGTTCTGCTGAACGTAAGTTGCGGAAGTGGTGACGGTTCTCCAAGCTTTGCAACTACATACGCCGACAGCGAGACTAGCGATCAGTACCATCATCAGGGTCAATGACCTCAAGTGTGATTTCATCTTCATAATACTTTTTTCGTTTATTGATTTGTGCTTCGATAGCGGATAATCCGAAGGGCGTGACGAGTACGCAACCTTGTGAGTGTTGGGGTTTGGTTCCGAGGTGGATGCGGATGCCTTCGCGTTCGGGTACGTCGCATATCTCGGGACGGAGTTTCTGGAATCGAGGCGACCAGGTCATTCGGAGTGGGTAACGTCCTGCAGGAATGAGGAATTGTTCGTTTTCGAGCGTTCCGAGGATGTATTTATCCCGTCCGTCATCGATGGCGATCGAGCCGTAGACGCCGCCTTCGATATTAGTCTCTCTTTTCAGTTGTAGAATCATTGTTATCCTTTCCTTTACGTTTATAGTGATAATCGACACCCATAATTGCACCGGCAAAGGTGGCAGCCTCTCCGAAGGCGACGAGGACGGTCTCGTGTATCTCTCCGGCGGGGTCAATCTGTATGCCTACATGGAGGAGTACCATACCACCGAGGACGACCAGTGCGGCGATGATGAGTTGGATAATATTTTCGGGCGTTTTGTTCATACGTTTTCGATTTTCGAGTGCAAAAGTAGTATAAAAATGCGAGGCTGCCAAGAAAAGCAGCCCCGCAAGTCTAAAAAATGGTCGTTTTTTAATTTTGGTCGATCGGATAGCCCACATATTTGGCAAATTCACGCGCCATGTAAGGGGACATCCATCCTTGTCGCATTATGTACCCCGCCCAGCCT
>Ga0247610_10004596_pt1 | contig 14726 bp, 18 predicted proteins | sample 174DNAGHGhighgp2_FD_193483 | JGI IMG/M metagenome (GOLD analysis project Ga0247610, IMG submission 193483) | Sheep rumen microbial communities from Palmerston North, Manawatu-Wanganui, New Zealand - 1742 DNA GHGhigh gp2 | ecosystem: Host-associated > Mammals > Digestive system > Stomach > Rumen... | reverse complement strand
GAAGTTTTTAATTTAATTAGGTAATTATTATGGGAGTTTTAGGAGACAAATTGGCAGCGGCTATACAAGAACAAAAAGAACAAGAACTTGCAGCTAAAAATAATGTAAATAACTTTGTTTGGAAAGGCCCAAAAAGAGAAATTGCAGGGATGCGAGTTCAATCTGAAGTAAAGTTAGTTGACGCCACTCCAGAACAGTTGAAAGATTTCTATAAGCATTGTATTTCAATGCTATATAGTACAGACAAACAAAATCCTGGAAGATATATTCTAAAGGATATTGTTAAAGATCAAATTAATAGATGTAATGCAGAACTTTGTTTAAGATGGTTAGAAAATAAATATCAACACGATGATAATAGAGATGCACATCCACGTTTTGTAATTTGTAAACTTCTAAGAGATTTCTTAGATTCTAAGAAAGATGTTCTTGAAAAGAATTGGAAAGATACTCTTACATTTCCGGATGTATTTACAAATGGTCCAGAAGAATTTAGAGATGTTCTAATTGATAACATTCTTAACGGATGTCTTGACACTCTAGGTATCTTTGACAGACGCCATTTATCTCTTAATTTTATTACTAAACTTGGTGTATGGTTTACACAAGCAGAACTTCTTGAACTTACAGAAAAGGATCCAAAAACTGGAAAGAATAAAGATAGACTTGATGTAATTCGTGAACGTCTTGGCTTAAAGGCTTCTACTAAGATTCATGTAAATCAAGGTAAAGGTCTTACTTATACTGAGCTTCGAGCCATGCTTACTTTAAAGAGTAAGAAATATTCTGATTTAACAACTGACCAACTATTGACCTTGAGAAACAAAGTTTTGTATCGTTTTTCAGATGAAATAGATTATCATATTAGTCAATGGGAAGAAAGAATTGAGCAACTTGAAAAAGTAGCAAACATGAAAGGATTCTCATTGATAGAACCTAATAAAGAAAATGCTGAATAACTTACGTTGGTATCTTACATCCCAAGCTGAATTTATAACAGCTTTAGCTTGTGGATTAATAGATGCCGGAATTAGACTTATTTAAATCAGTTGATAGAACTACTCGTCAAAAACAATGTGTAAAAACTTGGTTAGGTAATAAGTGTAAAGGAACTGTAGTGGCCTGTACAGGTTTTGGAAAAACCCGCATAGCATTAATAGGATTACAAGCAATTATAAAAAAGTACCCACAATTTAGAGTACTTATAGTAGTTCCCACTGAAACTTTAAAAAATCAGTGGACAAAACTATTAGATGAATGGGGACTTGGATTAAATTGCGATGTACAGATTATAAATACAGTTATTAAACGTAAATGGAATTGTGATATATTAGTAATCGATGAGATACATAGAACTCCCAGTGATACGTTCCAAGAAGTATTTAGTACAGTTATTTATAAATATATCCTAGGTTTAACAGCTACTTTTGAAAGGCTTGATGGAAAAGAAGAAATCATAAAAAAATATTGTCCTGTTATCGACACTATTACAACAGAAGAAGCATTATTTAATGGATGGGTTTCCCAATTCGTAGAATATTTAGTTATTCTTGATGTGGATGATATTGACACATATAAAGGTTATAATAAAGAATTTATTGAACATTTTGAATTTTTTAATTATGACTTTGGAAGAGCAAAAAGTTGTCTTGGTCCTAATGGATATAAAGAGAGGATTGCTATTCGTGATGAAAGATTGCCTCGTAATGCTTCAAAGGAAGATAAGACTAATATGCTTAAAAATGTTATATATCATGCAATGGGATTTCAAAGAGCAATGAATGCTAGAAAAGTATTTATTTATAACCATCCAAAGAAAATAGAAGTCTGTAGAGAAATACTTAACGCACGAAAGGATAAGAAAATTATTACATTCTCTAATAATGTTAAAATGGCTGAAGCTATTGAAAATAAGAAGAATGTATATACCGGAAAAACTTCTAAGAAGAAGGGCGATAAGATGATAGCAGATTTTGATGTTGCAGAATCTGGAACACTACATTCCTGTGCTCGATTAAATGAAGGCGCGGACTTGCATGGAGCTTCTGTAGCAATAATATTAGGATTAGATTCATCTAAGACTAAAGCCACACAAAGAAGAGGACGTGTAATTAGATATGCACCTAATAAATGCGCTGAAATATTTAACCTTGTTATAAATCACACAACCGAGTTAGAATGGTTCAAAAAGAGCCACCAAGGGGATAGTTATAAAATTATAGACGAACATGGTTTATATCAGGTTCTAAGTGGTGAAGAGCCTGATGAATATAAGAAACCTGTTCCAAGATTTAGTTTTAGATACTAATTATGTTAGACGATTTATTGAATGAATTTAGCGTTCTTATCCAATATGTTGGAAATAAACGCTGGAGATACCGTGTAGGCACTAATGGTAATTGGTACATGAGCAGTACCTACGGAAGTGCACGAGATGCAGAGAAGGCACTCGAAGCAGATATTGATGAAATAGAACATACTTTACACAATCCAACTCCGAGAGGAGATTAATAAGTAACAGTTAAGATAAGTAGCTAACAATTGCTTATTGTTAATTGTTTTGAATAAATTTGACTATACTATTGACAACGAGATGTTATTAATGGAGAAATATCAATTAACTCCAAATGAATTATTTGTTGTAAAAATTATATTTCTTTATAGGGAAGAATATCCCGAAAACTATATATTTAGATATTTATCTATACCAGATAATAAAGAATCTTTTAGAGATATTCTAGTATCTTTACAAAATAAAGGTATTATTCTAAAGTCTTATAAAATCCCTGCGAAGGGACAAGAATTCAAACCTGAAGAGGTGGAATTTAATAAGAATTTTGGTAAGAATTTCTTTAAATCTGCCTTTGATATGGGAAAAGACTTATTTGAGCATTACCCAATGTTTGGAAATATTAATGGACAAACAGTATCATTAAGAGGCATATCTAAGAAATTTGATAGTCTAGAAGATTTCTTTAGATTTTATGGTAAAGCCATTAAATGGGATCCAGAGCTTCATCAAAAGATACTGGATTTAATAGACTGGGAACAAGATAATAATGTTGGATATATATGTTTTTCATTAGCAACATTCGTTATTGAACACAAATGGGAAGAACTAGAAGCTTTAAAGGAAGGAAAGATTGCTAATATTAATTTTAATGCAATTAGACAGCTTTGATATCCCAATCTCTACTTAAAGAAATAGATAGAGGTAGAGAAGGAAAGAATCACGGTTATAGTATGGGTTTACCCAAACTAGAATCTGTTATTGATGGCGTAATGAAATCAACTTCTACTTTATTATTTTCTACTACTGGAAGTGGAAAGTCATCTTTGGCATTATATGCATATGTATATAAGCCGTTATGTGACCACCTAGAGGATGGAAAATTTAAGGTAAGTTACTATTCTTTAGAAATGTCAGCGGATATGATATTTGGTAAATTACTTTCTATGCATATGTTTGAAACATACGGAATTGATGTTTCTATTAAAGAACTATTATCTAGAAAGAAAAATTATACTTTGCCAGATGAAATATACGAAATGGTTCTAGAGAGTATGGATTGGCTTAATAAAGTAGAAAAGGTTATAACTATTTATGATAAAACTTGTAATGCAGATATTCTGTATGCCTCTTTAATGGCAGAGTTAAATAATGAAGGCAAGTTTACAGAGTTAAAAAATCGTAAGATTTATACTCCAAACAATCCTGATTTAATTCATTTAGTAGTTATAGACCATATTTCATTACTTCAACCAAAACCTGGAAGAAAATTAAAAGAAGAAATTGATTTAACTTCGGCTTATTTAGTAACATTAAGAAATATGTGTGGAATAAGTCCGTTGGTAATTATGCAGGCCAATAGAGAGTCTGGTAGTATGGACAGAAGAAAGTTTGGTTTGAATAATTTAAGAATTGATGATACTAAAGATTCAGGTAATGTGGCTCAAGATAGTGAAGTGATTATTTCCATCTTTAATCCTCATCGTGAAAAATTAAATTCGTATAATGAATACGACATCAGTATATTACAAGATAAGTTTCGCTCTATAACGGTTCTAAAGAATAGATATGGAGATAGTGATGTAGAAGTAGGTTGTAATTTCTTTGGACATAATGGTATGTGGAAAGAATTACCTAAAGGAAATCAAATATTTGATTTCACTAAATATACTGATCCAGCTTATCTGTTAAGGAATGATGAATTAGAAGATACTAAAGACGTCCCAGATGAAATATTAGAAGAAAAACCAAAAATAAGTTTTGTACTTTGAGTAATTTTGTAATTATATTGGGTTCCAGTGGTACTGGAAAGTCTACTTCTATTAAAACTTTAAATCCAGAAGAGACTTATATTATAAATGTATTAGGTAAATCTCTTCCATTTAAAGGAAGTAAGAAAAATTATAGCAAAGATAATAAGAATATTGTAGCAACATGTAACTGGAATAACGTAGAAAAGGTATTAACGGTTATTAATGATAAGAAAGAAAATATTAAGAATATTATCATTGATGATGCCATCTATATTATGAGAACAGAATTCTTTGATAGAAGTTCTGAAAGAGGTTATGACAAATATAATGAATTAGCTGATCATTTTAGAAAAATTGTAGCTAAATGTAATTCTTTGAGAGATGATATTACAGTATTTATAATGTTACATACTGAACCTGTAGAATCTGATGGAGGTATCAGAACCTATAAATCTAGTTCAGTTGGTAAATTATTGGATAAAATGTATAATCCTCTTGAAAGTAGTACTATAACATTATTTAGTCAACCTAAATATGATGATGTTTCTGGTAAACCTATTTATGGTTTTTATACACATACTATGAGAGTAGATGGTGTAGAAATTCCAGCTAAAACTCCAGACGGCATGTTTGAAGAAGATTTTATTCCAAATGATTTACAGATGGTTGTTAATAATATTAAATCTTATTACGAAGGCGAATGAAACTTTATAAAGTAACCACTACTATTGAATGGGTTGATGAAAACACTGGAGAAATTGTAAAAGAAACTAGAGAGTTGAAAGATGATACCATTAAGAAGCCAAGAGCAACTAGCTCTTCTTCTAAATCTAAAGTAGCTGAAAATCCAACCCCAATTCTTACTCTTGAAGATAATAAATATGTCTTAACTACAGGAGCTGTTGAAGCTCTAGGTGTAGAAGCAGGTGATAGAATTGATATTAAATTCCAAAAGGTAGGTAAAGTTACTATTCCTGTAATCGGTTCTAATGAAGTATTTGGAACCAAGGGTGGTAATAAACTTACTAAAACAAATACTGTAAGTTATCGTGGTAAAGCTAACGAGGAACTTGCTGCATTTGGTACTGAATTTACATTCGAGGAACATCCAAGTAAAGAAGGTTTATTTATCTTAAGAGGTGAAAATACTCCAGGTGTAACTCCTGAGAAGGAAGAGCCTAAACCAGAACCCGAAGAAGAAGAAATAGAAGATTTAGTAGACGATTTAGTAGATGATGCCGAAGAAATATCTGAAGACGATTTTTCTTTTGACGAACTTTAATTGTGAAATTAAAGAACTTTATAGATAATTCCATTATTTAGATACTTCTTATATTTATTTAATGAATTTGAAATAATATGGCATTAAATTTTGGTAGTGTTGCCAGCATTAACACAAACGCTGGAGGTAGTTATTTAAGAGCTTGGAATATTTATGATAATGTTAAATTTGAAGGCATTAGTGATGAAATAAGTGGAAACCGCCAAGACGGTGGAACTTGGAGAGCTTGGGACTTTACATTTACAAGTCCACAAGGTTCTTATAGAGAAAGAATTTTTGAACCTAATGAACAAGGTCAAAATAGACGTAAAGTTCAAAACGCTAATGGCCACGAAACTGAACTTCCTTCTGATATGGAAAGAGTTCTTTACTTTGCAGCTCAAGTTGTAGATACTTATGCAAAGGATAAGTATGAAAAGTATGTACAAGCATGTGCTAAAATTAGTACATTCGATCAATTTATCGCACTTTTACATAAAGTGTTAGATGGAACAACTGTAACATCAAATCTGCTATTAGCAGGTCGTAATAATAATGGTACTGTATATGCAGCACTTCCTAACTTTGTAAGAGTTAATAGTAAGACTAGAGAGGCTTATACTTCTGAAAGATTCTTAGGAGATTCTCTTGGATTCTCTGCTTGGGAACTTCAGCAAAAGAAAGCTTATGAAAGTGCTCGTCCTACAAATATGCCTGATGAAGGTAATGATGGAAATACAGTAGATACTCAGTCTGACGAAAACTTTGATGACTTAATGGCTGATTTGTAATCCTCAAAGTAAATAATTATATTTGAGGTATTAATTAATATGAATATATGGATTTCAGAATTAAACCTCAGATTGATAAAAATTATTTACTTTCTTATTATTCTGAAGAAACTTATTTAAGTCATTATTTAAATCTTCCTGTTAAAAAAGGTTTATTTAAGAACCCTTTAAGGAGAGATAATAAAGTGACTTGTTCTTTTTATAAAAGTAAATCTGGAGATATACTATTTCACGATTTCGCCACAGGTGAACAGCTTAATTTCATTGGTGTAGTAATGTCTAAATATAATGTTGGATATTATGAAGCAATGAGTATTATTGCAGAAGACTTCGGATTAAAGGAGTCTAAACGAAACTCCAAGAACTATCAAAAACTCTCAATCAAAGATGCTCCTAAGTTTGAAGACTCTGGTCCATCAAAAATAGGAGTAGAAATCAAAAATTTTACAAAAGCTGAACTTGATTGGTGGAAAGAATATGGTGTGTCTCCAGAAATACTTAAAAAATATAATGTATATTCTTGTAAAAATGTATTCTTAAATGATAAATTATTTACTACTAATAGCAAATTAACCTTTGGATATTATGGTGGTAAATTAGAAGGAATGGAATTATGGAGAATATATTATTCTCAAAGGGAACAATATAGGTTTTTAACTAATTGGCCTTCTAAAAAAGTCCAAGGATATAAACAGTTACCAAAAGAAGGTAAATTATTAGTAATCACAAAATCAATGAAAGATGTTATGTGTTTGGCAGGGCTGGGAATATCAGCTATTGCTCCAAACTCAGAAAACATTTTTATTAGTGATAAGATGTTAGAAGACCTTAAAAAACGGTTTAAACACATTGTCGTATTTTATGATAATGATAGACCTGGACTTCGTAATATGGTCAAGATTAGAAAAAATCATCCAGAATTAAATTTCTTTTGGATACCTTTAGACAAAGAAGCTAAAGATATAAGTGATTTTTATAAAAAGTTCAAAAGACAAAAGACTTTAGAATTTATTAAAGAAAGTATATTAAAATTAAAATAGCAATGGCAAAACGTTAGAAAGAATTAAATACTTCTTGTAGAGCCACTTTTAAAGATGGTCATACAGAAGATTTTGCTTCTATTGAAGAAGCTAGTGAAAAAACTGGATTAAGTGTAGCCAGTATAAAAATACGCTGTAATAAAAAAGGATGTGGAGGAAAAGATAAAACAACCTTTGAATGGTTAGATGAACATACAAAACGCTCTTATCAAGCAAAAAAGAGTAGAAATAAAGGTAGTGCTTGGGAATTAGAAATTGTGCATAAGTTAAATGAATTAGGGTTTGAAGTAAAAAATGCACGAGGTGAAAGTAAATTCCTTGATAATAGTAAAATAGATATTGCCGATATGAGAGGAGATTTACCTTGTAATATACAAGCTAAACACCTTGCAAATACTCCAAGTTATTTTGCTATAAGAGACGCATGTCCAGATAAAGAAAAACCATTCTGTATATTATGGAAACAATCATCTACTGGAGAAGGTAATAGCAAGGGCAGTATTGCTATGATCCCAACCGATTTTTTCTATGAGTTATTACAACTTTGTTTAAATAAATGAATAAATATATTTGGGCAGAATTTGAAGATGGCGAAGCTATGCCTGTAATTAAAAAAATAGTCGCCAACAATTATAAAGAGGCTATTGAAAAAATAGCTGAACAGTATGAAGAATATTTAGATATGGAACTTGATTATGATAGTTGGGAAGTATTAGGAGATTCCCTTGATGAACAAGGTGTCCATATCAGCGAAAAGTTATTAGATATAGAAGAATTATAATGTTAAGAATAGGATTAGATTTAGATCAAACAATTGATGATTTTTATGGGGCGTATTTTGAAAGATTTGGTATTCCAAAAAAGGAAAGTGAAATCACAAAGAATGTTCAAAGAAAGTTATCAAAAGATAAAGAGTTTTGGCTTAATTTGCCAGTACTTAGGCGTCCTAATTTTGTACCTGCTCTTTATTGCACCGCGAGAGTAAATCCTAAATCTTGGACTAAACAATATTTGGAAAAAGAAGGATTTCCTAAAGCTCCCGTATATCAAGTTCCTGGATATTGTGCTGATAAAGGAATGAGAATTAAAGGAAGAGTAGATGTTTTTATTGATGATTCAGTACACAATTTCGAGAAACTTAATAAGGATGGAATCCCTTGTTTGTTAATGGATAGTCCTTATAATCAAAATTATAATACAAAACATAGAATTTATAATCTTGATATAATAGAAATCGAAATTGCATATAAGAAGTTAAAAAATGAAATTAAGTGAAATTAAAATTACTCCAATTATCGAATCTTTGAGATTGGAGAATATTGATGATGATGTATATTTCTCTGAGAAGTTTGCTAATTATATTAGTAATTCAAGGCTAAAAGATATAGACCCTGATGAAGAAGGAACTCCAGAGAAATTCTTTGAAACAAGACCAAAACTTTATAGTGATAGTTTGTACTTTGGAAGTGCTATTCATGAATTGACTTTACAACCAGAATCTTTTGAATTGGTTGAAAATATTGATAGGCCTACTGCAAAAGCAGGATTTATGGCTGATGAACTTTATAGTCCAGATGGTATAACTCCTACTGATGAACAAATTATTGAAGCCTCTAATAAGATTGGTTATTATAAGGATAAAATGACCGAGAATAGAATTACAGAACTTAGAAATAAATGTAATGCTTATTGGAGAAATCGTGCTCTATATGAAAATGGGAAGACTTTTGAAAAGAATCAAATTTATATAGATGAAAAAGGAAGAGAAAAAATAGACAAATGCTTAAAGTCTTTAAAAAAGAACAAAGAAATTCAAGACCTTCTTCATCCTAAAGGAATTACAGAGGATCCCATTGTTGGAAATGAGCAAGCGCTTCTGATGGATGTTCTTGTAGAAGCTCCTGGTAATAAACCTTTCAAATTAAGACTCAAAAGTAAACTAGATAATTTTTCTATTGATAAGGAATCTAACACTATTACTGTTAATGACTTAAAGACTACAGGTAAATATATTACCCAGTTTGATGGTGCTGTTGAGAAATATCACTATTATAGGGAAATGGCTTTGTATTGTTGGTTATTAAGTCTTTACTGTAAACATAAGTTAGGAATGGAGAAACCAATTATTAAGAGTAATTTCTTAGTAGTAGAAACTTTTCCAGATTTCTATACTAAAGTCAGTCCAATGACTTCTAAACTTTTTAAGAAAGGATTTGATGAATTTAGTAAATTGTTAAAACTTGTAGCATTTTATTGTTGTGATGGCAATGGATATGAAGGATTCCGAGAGGATGTCGAAACTGACATACCAACAGAGAGCTGAATTATTTAAAGATTTATTTAGTTTAGGTTTTATTAATTCAGATATCAATGAAAAGCTCGCCTTAATAGCTTTAATTGGTTATACAGTTATGAAACTTAGGGAAAAGAAGCCGGATGTATCATATTATCAAGTAGTTAGAAAACTTGCAGAAGGAACTGGACTACATGAAGAACTGATATGGGCTATTGCGATAATAGCTGAAGACTTTTCCTACGGTTGTAAGGATTTTCCTAAGTTTGGTTTGGAAGAAAAGCAAATTGTTCCGAAAATTAAGGATATTATGAGAAAATATATGCCTTTTTAAAAATACAAGTTAAACTAAATATTTCTTTTATTAACACTTATTAACACTAGTCTGCTTGGATTAGGTTTAATAAGTGTTTATATTTGTAACACAACCTTCGAAGAGAAGGTGATGATGATTAGATAATTGTAAATTTTTAGATGATTTTTAATGAAAATGAATTAATATTTTACAATTATGGAAACAAAGTTTTTAAATTTTAAGAAAGTAGAAGTAACAGGAGCAACAAAAGAAGAAGCAGTAAACAAAGCCCCATTTTTCATTCAAGGAGATGCAACTCAGGCATATAAGAATTGGAAGAAAAAGCAAGTAAACGGTGTTACCGAAGCTGGAACTAAGGAGTTTATGTTAGAGTATCTTGCAAAGAAATCTAAGAATGCTCCAGGTATTGGATTTGCTATCACAATCGAGGCTGCAGTGCCCGATACAAGAGAGCGTCCTTACACATTTAAAGATGTAAAGAACGAGCAGGGAAAGAGAAAGTATAAGACTACTTATCAGCTCGTAGACAAAGCTACTGGTGAAATTATCGCTTCCACACAGGAAACAAAAGCCAAGGCTAAGGAGATTGCAAAGAACCTTTATAAAGAGAAGGGTTATAAAGGAAACATTATTTGTACTTATACTAAGCAAGTTGCTGAAGGTGAGCCTGTTGCTTTCGAAGTAACATATACTCCTTCAAAGAGTTCTAAAGTAGGTACATATTTAGTATTTGGTATTGAAGCCTAAACTTCTGCTTTTTGATTTTTAAAAAGTAACTATTAATATGAAGGGGTGGTTATCGGATAATATCTGGTAATCACCCCTTTATTTTTTTGTCTAATCTGATTACTACAGTTCTGAGAAGAACTTACATTTATGTGTACAAAATTAATTAATAAAATAAGTGGGGAAGAATTTTATAAGAAGATAACATTAGGAAGAGATGAGATAATTAATTCAGAAGAAAGATTAGAACAATTTTTTGGCCTTTTTTATGTATATTCAACAGGAGGTGGTATTTGGTGTGGTAAAACAAAATATCCGCATACTCGAAGTGCTAATGATGGGTTATTTGAAATGGAACTTAAATCAGGTGAGAATTTTTATGTTTTACAAGAATGTAAATTAAATAATAAAGATAGTGGTAAAGCACTTTGTCAAATGTGTATTTATTATAATATGGAACCAGAAGAAATTAAAAATAAAATTAAATATTTTGTTGTAATTACACCTAATAATTATGATATTTTTCCTGTTAGTACATTAAAATCTAAATTAGATAAAATTGCAATGATAATGGATACTGTTCATATTACTCCATGTAAAGCATATGATAATCCAACAATAAAAAATTTAATAGTATTTTCTGAATCTACATATGAAGGTGTAGAACATCTTAATTGGAGAAATATGGAAGATATGGGAGATATTATAAAAACATTAATAGATAAAGCAACAAAAGACGCAATTAAAGAAATAGAAAATGGAAATAACAATAGACGAGTTGCTTAAAGGAAAAGCAACCAAAATTAAGGAAAAAGCATTTTATCAAACTGAGGCATATGTAACTCCTTTCTTAGATAGAATGCAAAAGATTACTAATGATTTTAAAGTCAAAGTAGAACTTCCAGATCAAATTACTGTAACTCAGAAAGATGATGTGGACTTTGATGATATTACTTATAATAGAGTATGGATTCAAGGTGTTTTACCACAGGAGTATGACATTGAGAATCATCAAGATGTAATCGGAATGGTATATGGATTGGATGTTCGTAAACCAATTGTTAAGTTCTATAGAGGAGGACTTAATAGAGCTTGTTGTAATTTATGTGTTTTTGATCCTTCTTATTTAAAGGTTCAAGAACTTGCTCCAGAAAAAGCTATTAACTTTACTGGATTGGATAATATTATTGAGAAAACTAATGAGATTAAAGACTTTTTAAATTTCTTACATACAACACCATTTTCTCGGGATGAACAAAATATAAACGAAAATCTTGGAATGTGGGTGAGAAATACTCTTGATCTTAATTTTGATAATGGACTTAGTAAAGCTAAGTTGGCAACTTCTATGGCAGTCGATGCCTATAAACTTTTATTTAAAGATGCAAAGTCTCCTTATTTTGTAAATCCTGGAACTAATACTGATATGTTTAGAATTTATAATGCATTTACTGAACTTATTAGTAATAAAGACAAGGATATTATGAATGAATGTGAAAAGACTTTGTTAGTTAAAGATATAATTGGATTAAATGAATACTAATTTTATAAATGTGCTTACTGCTGTTGGAGGTAAGTATTTAAGAAAAGATTCTTATGGAGAAATTCAAGTTAAGAATATTCTTGATAATTTAAATGTTAAATACAAACAGGAAAAATTAATTACAGTTCCAATTTGGGGTAAAGACCGTCTTATTAGAGCTGATTTTTATCTTCCAAAGCAAAACTGCATAATTGAATTTAATGGTAAGCAACATTATGAGTATATGCCAGAATATCATAAAAGTGAAGGTTCTTTTAAATATCAACAAGAAAGGGATGCAGAACTTGAAAAATATTGTTTAAGAAATAATATTAATTTAATGGTATTCCGGTATGAAGATTTCAAGAGTGGAAAAATGAAGCGGGATATTACCAATATGGTAAATATGCAAGGAAAGATGGGAGTTATTGATTTCCCTGAAATTTTATAATTTGGATTATTCAAAATAAAATACTATATTTATATCCTAACAACATTTAATGAGTATGAATATAATTAAAAGAAACGGACAACGAGAAATCGCAAATCCTGGAAAGATAAAGGCAGCAATAAAAGCTGCCTTTTCTGCCTGTGGATACACTTTAGATGAAGAGGTATATGATAAAATTACAAATCATGTACCATTATGGGAAGATATAGTAATAGATGATATTCAAGAACAAGTTGTAGAAACCTTAAGAGAATTTGGATATGATGAAGTTGCAGATGCTTATATAATTTATAAAGCAAAACGTGACGAAGCCAGAAAAATGGTTGAAGACCAAATTAATTTCATGACTAATTATATAAATAGTAATGAAAATGCAGCCTCATCTTCTAATACCGATGGTAATGCTAATATTACTTTAAAGAATGTTTCTAATCTTGAATCTGAAGTTCCAAAAGACAAGAATAGACTTGTTCAAAGAGCTTGGATGAAGAGAGCTTTAAATGAACTTTCTCCAGATTTAGCTAAACAATATGAGAAAGATTTAAAACATCATATCATATACGCACATGATGAAGCTTCTTCTCCAGTAGTAAAGAATTATTGTGAAGCAGTAACTTTATATCCTCTTGCTACCGATGGTACTAGTTCTATGGATGGAACTGGAACTAAACCACCTCAGCATCTTTCTACTTTTGCCGGACAAATTGATAATCTTTTATTCTTATTAAGTGCTCAATGTAAAGGAGCAGTAGCTTTTGGTGAATTTTTTAATTTCTTTGACTACTATGCAGTTAAAGATTTTGGTCCACATTATCATTTAAAATCTGATTTATATGCTGATAGTGAGTATGTAACTAATCGTAAAACTATTGGACAAAAGATTGATCAAATATTCCAACAAATAGTATATTATTGGAATCAACCCGCTGGAAATAGAGGAGCACAAAGCCCGTTCAGTAATATTTCATATTATGATAGTAATTACTGGCATGCTTTGTTCGATGATTTTTGTTTTCCAGATGGAACTAAACCAGAATGGGAGCGTATTGATTGGCTACAAAGAAGGTTCATTCATTGGTTTAATGAAGAAAGGACCAAAGTACTACTTACTTTCCCTGTTGAAACAATGGCACTTCTTACTGATGGTAAAGATGTTATAGATAAGAGTTATAAGGATTTAACAGCAGAAATGTGGTCTAAAGGACACAGTTTCTTCTTATATATGTCTGATAATCCTGATAATCTGGCGTCCTGCTGTCGACTCCGTAATGAAATTCAGGACAATGTATTCAGTTTCACCAATGGGTTAACAGGAGTTCAGACAGGTTCTTGTAATGTAATTACTCTTAATCTTAATAGAATTGTACAGGATTGGGTAAGATCTAGATATGGAATTACTGCTAGACGTCCTCTGAAAGTAACTGATTATGAGTACTTTGCAGAATACTTATCTGAAATAGTAGAAAGAGTTCAGAAATATCATATAGCATATAAACACAATCTTTATATGTTTGAAAAAGCTGGACAATTTACAGCTTCAACAGCTGGTTATATTAAAATGGACAAACTTTATTCTACTATTGGTCTTAATGGAATTAATGAAGCTGCCATGTTCTTAGGAATGAAAGTTTCTTATAATGAAGAATATAAAGACTTTTGTAGACTTATTACAGGAACTATAAGTGAGCTTAATAAGAAAAATGGTAAGAAAGGATATCTATTCAATACAGAATTTGTTCCCGCAGAATCATTAGGTTCTAAGAATTTTATGTGGGATAAGAAAGATGGTTACTGGGTTCCGGAAGATGGTAGGGTACTTTACAATTCTTATTTCTATGATGCTCATGATAATACTTCTCCTCTTGAAAGACTTCATATGCATGGAAGAGAATTTACAGAGTTATTAGATGGTGGAGTTGGAGCACATATTAATCTACAAGACCATCTTTCAAAGAAACAGTATCTGGATTTGATTGATAAAGCGATTGAATGGGGAACTTCTTACTTCACATTTAATATTCCAAATACACAATGTGATGATTGTGGATTTATTAGTAAACAAA
>Ga0247610_10004595_pt1 | contig 14727 bp, 8 predicted proteins | sample 174DNAGHGhighgp2_FD_193483 | JGI IMG/M metagenome (GOLD analysis project Ga0247610, IMG submission 193483) | Sheep rumen microbial communities from Palmerston North, Manawatu-Wanganui, New Zealand - 1742 DNA GHGhigh gp2 | ecosystem: Host-associated > Mammals > Digestive system > Stomach > Rumen ... | reverse complement strand
TGACGGGCGTGAAGGACCCTGGCAATATCTATGTGAACCGCGACATCGTATCGTTCTCGAATATCTTCATCGTCAGTGAGAAGCAGGGAGACAAGGGTGACATCTATCGCGTTAACGAGGTGAAGCACGGCAATCTGGCCAAGGTGTGGTACGATAGCCCTACGCTGAAGATGCAACGTCGCATGACCATCTATACACCTGCTGGTTACGATAAAGGCTCTAACTATCCCGTACTGTATCTGATGCATGGTGCCGGAGGCGACGAAAATGCCTGGAGCGAGTTAGGCCGTGCCGCTCAGATTCTTGACAATCTGATCGCGACGGGAAAGGCTAAGCCGATGATTGTCGTGATGCCGAATGGCAATACCGACTGTCAGGCTGCTCCTGGTGAATGGTCTCGCGGCATGTATCAGCCAACGTTTATGGGCAGCGTCAACCAGAAAGCTATTGCCACTATGGATGAGAGCTTTATGGATATCGTGAAGTATGTGGAGAGTCATTATAAGGTGGCTAAAAACAAGAAGAACCGTGCCATCTGTGGACTGTCGATGGGTGGCGGGCATACCTTCGCCACATCGAAGCGCTATCCTGACACCTTCAATTATATCGGTCTTTTCTCCGCTGGCCTGCATATCTCCGGTGATCGCACGAAGTCGTTCTACCAGCTGCTGCAAGAGAATACAGAGGTGCAAAAACAGCTAGCCCGACTCTTTGCCAGCAAGCCTGCCCTCTACTGGATTGCCATCGGTAAGACTGATTTCCTTTACCAGCAAAATTCCGACCTCCGCAAATATCTCGACGAGAAGGGTTATCCCTACGAGTATCTGGAGACCGATGGAGGTCATATCTGGCGCAACTGGCGTATCTATCTGACCGAGTTTGCTCAGAAGATTTTCAAATAGAACTAGTTTTATTGCGCTACTATGAAATGGGGGGCTGTGTCTACAGAGATAAGCCCTCCATTACGTTTAGCCTCTTCAGTAAGGACACGTACGGCATTCTCGTTGTCGACGGAGTCCTTACTTTTTAGTCGTGGAGTATTATTCCACTTCACCAGGGGATTGTGCAATCCTGTCGCCTTGTCGACACGGTCGCCTGTAGCTACAAACTGGCTGACAGCCACACGTATGGTTCGGTCGGTCCATCCCTCAGCCCATTGACCATCAGCATAGATGGTGGTGCCATCCTTGACCAATGAGCGCAGCGTATAGCTCTCATCATCATTGACGGTAAGATAGCAGTCGATGCCTATCATACGCGATAGCAGCATAGCACCACTCTTGGTCATCGAATACTCCATGAGCTTGAGGAAATCGGTATAGGTCAGTTCATAGACGTAGATGAGATTGTCAAAGGGGAACATCTCATAAACATTCGATACTGTGATGTTACGCGTAGGTGCTCCATCGAGAGGGAACGATGTGCGGACACCTCCATTGTTGACAAAGCCAACCTCTGCTTGGCCTATCCGTCGCACCAGATCACTCATCCAGTTGCCCATCGTAGAAGCTCGTCCACCACTGCGTGGAAGTGCCAGACTATCGTCGATATTATTATAGTTGCGCACCAAGTCAACATTGATGTGTCCGATGACTTTCTCGAGCATGGGTTTAACATGCAGGATAGCACTATCGGACAAAGCCAGGATGTCTGCTTCCAGATCGTCAGCATTCTCGCCGGCAACATTGCGCGTATCTTTCTTGCCATCAACCTCCAGATTACGACAGTTGCCCACATGAGCAAACGTAAGCTTACCCATAGCATCAACTTGGAACGTCAGTTCGGCATAGGAATAGGACATGCCATACGCCTTACCCTGCAGATAAGGCAGTCCCCATGCTGTGGAGTCACACATATTCTTATGACTATGACCACCCAGCACCAGATCGATGACAGACTGCTGACCCAACGCCTCGGCAGCCTCATCAGCCTGACCATGAACCAGCAGCACCGTAGCATCGCAACTGCCACTGCGTTCCAGCGAGTCGGCTATCGCGTTAATCCGTGAATAGTCAATAGGGATTTCGTAGCCCTTATCGACAAACTGATGGACAAACATGCTCTTGGCTTGGTAATGAGCCATTCCTATGACTCCTACCCTGACCTTGACACGATGACCATCGGCACTGGTGGCCTGCTTATCCAAAACGATATAATCGCGTGTTGTATGGGTTCGCTTACCATGACGGTAGAGATTAGCACAAACGACGGGAACTGGATTGTCGCTCCGTTTGCCGTCAAACTCGTAGCCAAGCAACGTTGCATCGTCGTCGACCATCGTCTCGAAACCCCAGTCGAACTCATGGTTACCCAATGCTACGGCATCGTAATCCATCTTGTCAAACGCCACATACATAGGCTGACCACGACGGATATTCGACAAGACGGTACCTTGATAGATGTCACCACCATCAAGCAACAAAAGCTTCTGGGTATCATAGTCTGCGCCTCGTCCACGTATATCGTTGGCCTTATCAGCAATATAAGCCAAGCGATAGTGGTTCGTACCCGTCGAGGTATTCACCAGTGTTCCATGAACGTCAGTCGTCTCCATAACGGGCAGTGAATAAGTGCCTTGGGGCACCACCTGGCTGCGCTGGATATGACGACTAGATGAGCAACCCGCCACGAGAAAGAGAGCTGATGCACAGCAAACAAGCTGTCTAAGAATGATGCGTTTCATAGAGGCTTCTATTTGATTTTAACGTCTGAAGAACGGAATGTTACTATTTGCTTGATGCCATCCTCCGTAGGAGCATCCAAATCTTGGATAGTGACCCGTCTTACATCGTCAAGCACAACAGGTGGTCGATAATCGGGGCGTTCATATCGGAATGTGACATCATTAACATGAAGATCTTCCGCATGACGAGCATATAGTCCATAGGCTGGTGTCCATCCTGCGAACTTAGGTTCTGGATAGTGGGTAGCCTGTTCGCGATAGTCTTTATTCACCAAATCACGTGTTCCACCACCCTTAAAGTATAATCGGATGTTGTTCAGCCAAACACCCCTAATGGGTTCGGTCTTCATTCCTGTTACAATAATAGAGCAGAGTGAGTCACAATCGTCAGCCACAACATTAGATATCTGGATGTCACGGGCCGAGCTCATGCGGGTCACCTCCTTGGGCCCTCTGTTACGACAGCCTGTCGTGATGTAAATAGGGTAATGATGAACATGGCTCATCGTAATATTGCTGACAACAATATTCTCCATCCGCCCTTGGTCAACCTCTTCGAAAGCCAGACCGCTGGAATACATGAATGTACAATTAGTGAGCGAAATATTACGATAACCGCCATTCGACTCCGTTCCAAGCTTAAAACGCCCACAAACCCAGCCTACAGGCTCTGGCTGATATGTGCCATCAAGCAGCGTACCACACTTAAAACCTGTGATATTACAGTTGCTAATAGCAATATGCTCGCAAAGAACAGGCTGCTTCAAAGCATAGCTTGACTTCAGCACCAGTGCATCGTCGTGGGGCGTATTGATGCGACAGTTGGTGATAGTCATATATTTACAGCAGTCAATATCGAATCCATCACGATTGGTATCTATAGTGACATTGTCAATCGTAGAAAGGTCACACCCAGTCATGATGATGCCAAAATGACCTCCTCGGTAGATCGTAATATCGCGGATGGTTACTTGTCGACATCGTTTCAAGGCAACAGCCTTGTCGCCTGTTCCTATAGAGCCTCCTTGCACATTGCCAGCCTTCTCCGTATCCTTCCGTGTCAACCCCTTGCCATCAATCATTCCATGACCTGTTATGGAGATATTTTTCTCCCCCTCAGCCCAGATAAGAGAGTTATGAAAATAGGTATGCCCACCATCTTGGTATTCTGGGAATCCACCAAACGATTCACTCTCATCGTAGGCTTTCATAGAGGCCGGAGCAGCCAGTAACGTACAGCCTGCTGAGAGGTGCAAATCAATATTAGACTTCAGACGAATGCTGCCACTGAGATAAGTACCAGCAGGCAACAGCACCTGTCCTCCACCCGCTATCACCGCAGCTTCTATTGCAGCATTAATAGCTGGGGAGTCAAGTGTGTGTCCATCACCCTTAGCACCATAGTCCTTGACGTTGAAGACGCCTGTTGCTAGCATTACCGCCTGCCAGCAAATCGCACAGAGCAATACCAATAGCTTTTTCATATATCAGAATTATCCTACAGTTCCTTCAAGCGATACGCTGAGGAGTTTCTGAGCCTCAACAGCGAATTCCATAGGCAACTTCTGAATAACCTCCTTGGCATAGCCATTGACGATGAGGCCTACAGCCTGCTCAGTGGGAATACCACGCTGGTTACAATAGAAGAGCTGGTCTTCAGAGATTTTCGAAGTAGTAGCCTCATGTTCAAAGATTGCCGAGTCGTTATGCACATCCATATAAGGGAAGGTATGTGCACCACACTCAGACCCCAGCAACAGCGAGTCGCAAGAACTATAGTTACGAGCATTCTCTGCTGTAGCTGCAGCACGTACCAGTCCGCGGTACGAGTTCTGCGAGTGTCCTGCCGAGATACCCTTCGAGATGATGGTCGACTTAGTATTCCTGCCAATATGAATCATCTTGGTACCTGTATCGGCCTCCTGATAATTATTCGTCACAGCTACAGAATAAAACTCAGCTTGCGAATTGTCACCTCGCAGGACGCAAGAGGGATATTTCCACGTGATAGCCGATCCCGTCTCCACCTGAGTCCAGGAGAGTTTAGAGTCCACACCACGCAAGTCGCCACGTTTCGTCACCAGGTTCAGCACACCACCCTTGCCGTTCTCATCGCCAGGATACCAGTTCTGTACGGTAGAATACTTCACCTCCGCACGATCCATCACGATAATCTCAACGATAGCAGCATGCAGCTGGTTCTCGTCGCGCATGGGTGCTGTACAGCCTTCGAGATAGCTCACGTATGAGTCGTCATCGGCAATAATCAGCGTGCGCTCAAACTGACCTGTATTCCTAGCATTGATGCGGAAATAAGAGCTGAGCTCCATCGGACAGCGCACCCCCTTGGGGATATATACAAAAGAACCATCGCTGAACACAGCCGAGTTCAGGGCAGCATAGAAATTGTCGCGATAAGGCACTACAGAGCCCAGATACTGGCGCACCAAGTCAGGGTGCTCCTTGATGGCATCACCAATGGAGCAGAAGATGACACCTTTTTCGCGAAGCTTCTCCTTGAAGGTCGTCTTCACGGAGACACTATCCATAATAGCATCTACAGCCGTATTGCCACTCAGTGCCAGACGCTCCTCGAGGGGGATGCCCAACTTGTCGAAGGTCTTCTCGAGCTCAGGGTCAATGACCGACGGAGAACCGTCGGGAACTGTGGCTTTCTTGGCGGTAGGGTCGGCATAATAGCTGATGGACTGATAATCTACTGGCGGCACATGCACATGTCCCCATTTAGGTTCCTGTTGCTGCTGCCAATAGCGAAAAGCTTTCAGGCGGAACTCGAGCATCCACTCGGGCTCCCCCTTTTTGGCAGAGATGAGCCTGACGACATCCTCGTTCAGGCCCTTCTCGATGATTTCTGTATGTACATCGGTGGTAAAGCCAAACTCATATTTTTGCTCAGCCACCTGCTTGACAAACTCGTTGCTCATTACAGTTTCTGCTCTACCTCAATCTCCGTGAAGGTCTCGATGATATCACCTACCTGGATATCGTTGAAGTTAACCAATGAGATACCGCACTCCAAACCGGTTGCCACTTCCTTGGCATCATCCTTGTAGCGCTTCAAGGCATCGATAGGAGCAGTGTGTACGACGATACCGTCGCGAACCACACGGGCCTTATCCTTGTTGTGCACCTTGCCGTCGATTACCAGACCACCGGCAACGGTACCCACTTTCGATATCTTGAACACCTGCTTCACCTCAATTTCACCAGTGACGATTTCCTTCTTCACCTTGTCGAGCATACCCTCCATCGTCGACTTCACCTCGTCGATAGCATCGTAGATGATCGAGTAGGTGTTGATTTCCACACCCTCGCGTTCAGCCAGTCGACGGGCATCAGCAGAAGGACGTACCTGGAAGCCGACGATGATAGCCTGCGAAGCACTGGCCAGCATGACGTCGTTCTCAGAAATCTGACCTACAGCCTTCGAGATGACGTTGACCTGTACCTTTTCCGTAGAGAGCTTGATGAATGAGTCAGAGAGTGCCTCGATAGAACCGTCGGTATCACCCTTCACGATGATGTTCAATTCGTGGAACTCACCCAGAGCAATACGATGTGACAACTCGTCGAGACCCAGCTTAGTGGTGGTACGCAGACTCTGCTCACGCTGCAACTGGATACGCTTATTGGCGATTTCACGGGCCTCCTGCTCCGACTCCATCACGTGGAACGAGTCACCAGCAGTAGGAGCACCATTCAGACCCAGGATGATAGCAGGTTCAGCAGGACCAGCTTTCTCGATACGCTGGTTGCGCTCGTTAAACATCGCCTTCACCTTACCCCAGGCCGTACCGGCAATCACGACGTCGCCCACCTTCAGCGTACCATTCGATACGAGGACGGTAGACACGTAGCCGCGACCCTTGTCGAGTGAGCTCTCGATGATAGAACCTGTAGCCTTGCGGTTGGGGTTGGCCTTCAGGTCGAGCATCTCGGCTTCGAGCAGCACTTTTTCCAACAGTTCATAGACACCCTGTCCCTTCTTGGCAGAAATCTCCTGGCACTGGTACTTACCACCCCAGTCTTCCACCAACAGGTTCATGTTGGCCAAGTCCTCACGAATCTTATCAGGGTTAGCACCTGGCTTATCTATCTTGTTGATAGCAAACACCATTGGCACGTTGGCGGCCTGAGCATGAGCGATAGCCTCCTTGGTGGTAGGCATCACAGAGTCGTCGGCAGCGATGATGATAATGGCAATATCCGTCACCTGAGCACCACGGGCACGCATAGCCGTGAAGGCCTCGTGACCAGGGGTGTCGAGGAAGGTAATGCTGTGGCCGTCCTTCAATGTCACATTATAAGCACCAATGTGCTGTGTGATACCACCCGCCTCACCAGCAATCACATTGGTATTGCGGATGTGGTCGAGCAGCGACGTCTTACCATGATCGACGTGACCCATCACCGTAACGATAGGTGCGCGGCTAATCAGGTCGTTCTCATCGTCTTCCTCCTCTGTGATGGCGTTCTGTACTTCTGCGCTGACATACTCAGTAGAGAATCCGAACTCATCAGCCACGATATTGATGGTCTCTGCATCCAGGCGCTGGTTGATAGATACCATAATGCCGATAGACATACAGGTACCGATGACCTGGTTGACACCCACGTTCATCATCGTTGCCAATTCAGAAACAGTCACGAACTCAGTCAACTTCAGTACCTTTGACTCAGCTGCCTCGGCTGCCATCTCCTCGTTCATGCGCTCAGCAACGGCATCACGCTTCTCCTTACGATACTTGGCACCCTTCTTGTTCTGGTTGGTCTTCGAAGTCAGGCGGGCCAGCGTCTCCTTAACCTGGCGTGCTACTGCCTCATCGTCCACCTCCAGCGGCTTCACAGGACGGTTCTTCTTGTTCTTCTTACCACCCTGCTGCTGTTGCTGCTGATTAGACTGCTTGTTCTGATTTTTCTTATTCTGCTGGTTAGCCTGCTTAGCTGCGGCCTCGATATCCACCTTGTCAGTACGGATACGCTCGCGCTTCTTGCGCTCTCCAGCGGCCTTCTCCTCACGCTCCTTACGACGCTCCTCCTTCGATTTCTTCTTCGGACGAGTGCTCTGGTTCAGCGAGTCCAGGTCTATCTTACCCAGCACGTTGAGCTGTGGGGTATTCTGAGCCACCTTGGCATCACCAGGAGTCTTAGCCAGACTAGGCTTCTCAAGCTCCTCTGCAGGCTCTTCTGCAACAGCGGGTTCCTGAGGTTCCTCTACTACGGGTTCTTCTACTTCAACCATGGGCTGTGGGGTCTCGGCAGTTTCCTCCACAACAGGTTCGGGCTTCTCTTCTACAACAGGCTCCTGCGCAGCTGGCTTTGTCTCAGGAGCGGCAGCCTTAGGCTTACCCACTTCGTTGAGATCAATCTTGCCCAGCGTCTTCAGCTGTGGGCGCTGTCCCAACATTTCCTCGGTTTTGGTCACAGCCATCTCAGGCTGTTTCTCGACCTTTTCCACCTTTTTCTCCTTGATTTTCTTGGTGAACATCATCTCAGCCTGTGACTTCAAGGTCTTGTCACCGTTGAACTCATTGACCAAAGCCTGATATTGCTCATCCGAAATCTTGGTGTTAGGGGTCATTTCGTCCTTGACCTCGCCAAGCTCTTTCTTGTTCTTTAGGAAATCAACTGCCGTTTGAAGTCCTATATTCAGTTCAGATAATACTTTATTTAATCTTACTCCCATCTATTCAAATTGATAATTGATAATTAATAATTACTCAAACTCTGCATTGAGTACTTCCAGTACATGGTCGACAGTTTCTTCCTCCAAGTCAGCCTTCTCAATGAGCATCTCACGCGGAGCATTGAGTACCTGCTTGGCAGTATCCAGACCAATAGCCTTGATAGAGTCGATAATCCACTGGTCAATCTCGTCAGCAAACTCATCGAGGTAGATATCCTCGTCGGCTTCGTTCTCGTTGACCACACGGAATACGTCGATAGTATATTCTGTCAGCATGGAGGCCAGCTTGATGTTCAGACCACCCTTACCGATAGCCAGTGAAACCTCCTCGGGCTGCAGGTAAACCTCAGCCTTATGCTCCTCGGGATTCAGAGTGATGCTGGTTACCTTAGCAGGTGACAATGCACGCTGGATGAAGAGCTGCATATTGCTGGAGTAATTGATCACGTCGATGTTCTCATTGCACATCTCACGAACGATGCCATGCACACGGCTTCCCTTTACACCTACACAGGCTCCTACGGGATCGATACGGTCGTCGTAGCTCTCGACAGCCACCTTGGCACGCTCACCAGGCATGCGGGCAATGCGGCGAATGGTGATCAGACCATCCTGAATCTCAGGAACCTCGGCCTCCAGCATGCGCTCCAAGAACAGAGGACTGGTACGCGAAAGAATGATGCGGGGATTGTTATTCTCGTTCTGTACCTCCTTGACGATAGCACGAACGGTCTCACCCTTGTGATAGTTGTCGGCAGGAATCTGCTCTGCCTTAGGCAAGTGCAGTTCATTACCCTCATCATCGATGAGCAGCACCTCACGCTTCCACATCTGGTAAACCTCAGCAGAAACTATCTGTCCGACCTTGTCCTTATACTTATTATACAAGGAGTCGTGCTCCAGTTCCAGAATCTTCGAAGCCAGAGTCTGACGCAGGTTCAGAATGGCACGACGGCCAAACTTCTGGAAGTCCACCTCCTCAGAAACTTCCTCGCCAATCTCGTAGTCGGGCTCAATCTTCTGAGCCTCTGACAGGCTGATCTCCTTGTTCTGGTCAACCACCTCTCCATCGGCTACCACGATACGGTTACGGTGAATCTCGAAGTCACCCTTGTCTGGGTTGACAATCACGTCGTAGTTCTCGTCAGAACCGAACATCTTGGCAATCACATTGCGGAAGCTCTCTTCCAGCACGCTAACCAGAGTTGTACGGTCAATGTTCTTTGTCTCTTTAAATTCCTGAAAGGTCTCAATCATTGAGGGGGCTTTCTCTTTCTTTGTTGCCATAATTATATTTAGTATTTTTTGTTTTTACGAAGTTATTTAAAGTTCAACTGATATTTGCAATACTTTATCTCGCTGATGGCGAAAACCTTGTCGACATCCACCAGCACAGGACGCTTCTTGCCTTCCACATGCTGCTTCTCTTTCGTTGTTACTACAAACTGGCAGCCGTCTTCGCTAACCTCCTTCAGGAGTCCTTGCACTTTCTGGCCGTCCTTTTGCAACACTTCTACCTCCTTGCCTATATGATTGCGATATTGCTGTATCACCTTAAAGGGCTGTCCGATACCAGCAGAACCTACTTCCATCTCATAATCGCCAAGCTCCTCGCCCAACTTCTCCTGAAGGAAGCGGCTCAAGTCTGCACAATCCTCAATCCATACTCCATCAGCATGGTCAATCTCAATTACAATACGATCGTCGGGAGTCATCTCTACGTCTACCAGATAGTAGTCGTTCTGCTCCAACCATTCTTCAACTGTTGTCTTAATGACGTTCTTGTCTATCATAAATTGTTTGTTAATTAAAACAAGAATGAGAGGCTTCGTAAAGCCCCTCATTCCTCTGAACGCTGCAAAATTACACATTTTCCGTGAATCCTGCAAATTTTTTGCATCTTTTTTCGCATTATTGGGCATTTAAGCCGTTCATATACTGCTGAATAGCCGCCACCAGGGTATCATTCTCTTCTGGAAGTTGGGTGGACACACGGAACAGACGATTGGTCAATCCATCAAAATTCTGGCAGTCGCGAATTAAGATGCCATGCTGATGAATCAAGTAATCTTTCAGTCCTGTTGATGTTCCTGCCATCAGCTCACAAAGCATATAGCTGGTCTTGGTTTCGAACACCCTTACGCCAGCTACTTTCCGTAAAGCCGTGCGCAAGCGTTCCGTCTCCTGCAGATAGCCATCCAGATCGGTTATGGCTGGCTGACCCTTGCTGATCAGGAATTTTCCGGCCTCAGCAGCCAAGACGTTGATAGGCCAGGGGCTCTGCAACTGGCGTAACAACTGAATGGTGCTGGGGTGGGCCGTGATGTAACCCAATCGTAGTCCAGGCACCCCATAGGTCTTGCCTATCGAGTGAAGCACTATCAGGTTGGGTAATGTCTGCACTTCGCTTGGCACCAACAGCGGTTCCCTCGTATAGGCCTCCAATGACTGGTCTACCACAAAGGTATAGCGTGGCGAGCGTCTGACCACATAATCGACGAATCCCTTCATCAGCACATTACCTGAGGGCGTATTAGGATTGCAAATCCAGTAGACGCGGTCCTTGGGCATTTCCAACAGTTCCTCGCTGCTCTCGCTGGAAATGATATGCTTGTTGATACGACAGGCATTGGCATACTCCGAATAGGTGGGCTGTGGAATGATGGAGGCACTGTGATGAAACAGACGGGCTATCAGATGAATGGCTTCCGTAGCCCCATTGGTCACCATCACGGCATTGGGCGAAATACCCAGTTTGCTGGCTATCAGACGCTCCAATTGCTGCGGCTGTGGCTCGGGATAGTTGTTGACAAGCTGGAAACAATCCATCAGATGCTCTTTCAGCGCCGAATGGTCAGCATGCTGCCAAGTCGTGGAGCTGAAATTCATCTTCACCAGATTGTCATAGCGGTATATGTCGTCTCCGTGCCAGTTCGTCATTTCGTTACGTGAATGGTTAATGTTGCTCTGTCGAACGTGATACCGTCATGTTCTATGAATCGGCTCAACGCACCAGTCTCAGCCAACTGATGAGGTGTTCCTACATTCAGCCTGTCTGGCTCCATCAGCCAGATGCAGTCGGCCAACTGCAACGACAGTTCGACATCGTGGGTGGAGAGGAAGATAATCTTCTGTTCCTCCGAGGCCAGACGGCGTAGCAGCTGCATCATCTCCACCTTGCTGGGGAAGTCGAGGAAAGCCGTCGGCTCGTCCAGATAGATAATCGGTGTCTGCTGAGCCAATGCCTTGGCAATCATGACTTTCTGGCGCTCACCATCGCTTAGTGTGTGGATCATGCGACCTTTCAGCGACTCGACACCCACCAGACGGATGGCCTCGTCGACGATCGCCTTGTCGTCGCTATCCAGCGTTCCCCAGAAACCGGTATAGGGCGAACGGCCCATACCCACCAGTTCCTCGATGGTCATGTTCTGCACGTCGGGCTTCTCCGTCAGCACGATGCCGATAAGTCGGCTTCGCTCCTTATCGGTCAGCGTGGTTAGCGGCGTCGTGTCCATCATGACTTCACCATCCAACGCAGGCTGGAAGGCCGACAGGGTTCGCAACAGGGTTGACTTACCAATACCATTGCGACCCAACAAACAAGTCAGCTCACCACGATTAATGGTGGCGTTCAGTCCGTTGGCAACGACCTTTTCATTGCCCTTGGTCTGGTATCCTATGCTGAGGTTATGTAGTACTACGCTTTCCATAGTTGGCGACAAAGGTACATATTTTAGATGGAATAACGATGAATTAACTCCTTAAAAATGCTATTTTGCTGTAAAACATCTGCCTTTCCCGTCATCAGCAGCTGCTTACGGGCCCTCGTCATCGCCACATTCAGCTTACGGTCGATGGTGCGCGAATCCTCAACGAAACAGTTGGCGGTGAGGAAGTCGAGCTGGTAGGGACGACGGATGGTGAACGAATAGATGATAACATCACGCTGCGAACCCTGATAGCGTTCTACGGTATCGATGCTGATATCGAGCAATTGGGGAATGTCCAGCTTCGCGATTTCACGACGAATCATAGCTATCTGGTTGCGATAGGGCACGATGACACCCACCGTCTTCGCGGCATCGAAGCGCTCACCATACTGTCGATGGATGCGACGGAGAAGGTCTGCCACCAGCGTAGCCTCAGCGGGGTTGACCTTATCTGAAGTGAGGAATGAGGAATGAGGAATGTGGAGTGTGGAATGTGGAGTGTGGAATGAGGAATCGAAGAAGAGGACACGATGTTGCTTCAGGAGGTCGTCGAGATGGTCTTCTGAGGGTTGACGATAGTCGAGTTCTGTCTCTTCCTGATGAGGCAGAGGCACGGGCCGCAATTGTTCGCGAGCATAGAAGAACTCGTTGGGGAAGGCTGCAATGTCCGGATGCATGCGTCCCTGACGACGCAGGATGGCGGTAAATGCCTCGCGACCTGCCTCATGCTCTTGTCGCAGCAAGCGTTCGAAGAGCGACAGACGACAGTCGTGCAACGAGGGGTCGTCATCGGGTTGCTGTACTACAGCAGGCAACTGCTTATGATCACCAATGAGGATGAAGCGATCGATGCTATCTGATGTTAACAGTCCGATGATGTTGGGCTCCAGGATTTGCGAGGCCTCATCGACAATGCAGAGCGAGAAGTGCTTCATCTCCAAAAGGAACGAGCGCGACTGGAGCATCGACGTGGTGCTGACAATGACTCGTGTGTCTTGTATCTGCTGGCGGATATCGTCTAGTCGTGGATTACGCGCTATCACCCTATCGATGAGCCTGTCTGCAAAACGGGGGTCGCACGAGGCCTCGTAGCCCACACGCAGATAGTCGATGCCTGCATCTTCCAACATGCTGCATATCTCGTCGACAGCACGATTGGTGTAGGCGGTCAATAACAGTTGAGAGTTGACAGTTGACAGTTGACAGTTGAGCTCTTCTTCCACCAGGAAACGGAGAGCCATAGAGGTCTTGCCGGTGCCTGGAGGACCTTGCAGCAGGAAATAGTCTTGGGCCTGACGGGCCTTAAGCACAATGTCGTCGTAATGCGGATTGTAGCTGCGCGACAGGGTTATCGACGTGTCTCTGCGTGGTTCGCGCAGCCCCAACAGCAGTTGTCGCTTGTCCTCAGAGGCACGACAGAACGAAAGGATGCTACGCAGGGCAGATGTGGTGCCAACGTCGGACGAGGCATGCTCTACGGCATAGTGGCCCTCGCTGAAGACGTGCTGATTCTGCTGTCGCTCGTTCAGACGGAGCGTGAGCCGTGTGTCCGTCAGCTGCTCGATGACACCTTTATATAATATACTGCTGCACACATCGGGTTGGTCGTCGTAACGGTAGACATACACCATATCGCCACGACGGAAGTTGGGCAATACCTGACTGGTATCGATGCTCAGCGTCACATGCTCGCTGTCGTGCTCCACGATAGGTCCCATCAGGATGCTACCAGTCTCCAGCTTTTCGTCCAAAGGCATGTTCCACAGGTCAGCCTGTGCCCCACTCTGCCCTTCTTGTACACCCGTCTTCTGGGCCAGCTGTTCACGATAGACGAAGGTCAGCATGCGCTCGACGTATTGCCGTTCCTGCTCTGAAAGATGGTGTAGAGGAGCCACAGCTGCTTCTCGCTCGTCACGAATATATTTATTGAAGAAATCGGCCTTCGTCTGATTTTCAAGCAAGATGTCAGCATGCAGTTGGGGAAGTATGGTGGCAAAGCCCTCACGAGCCATGCGGACCTCCTGAGCCACAATCTGGTTACGAATGGCAATAGCCTCACGAAACAGCTGCTGGTAGTAGTTGACCACCAACAAACCCTGACGGGCAGGATATTTGGAATAGAGCAGGCGGATATCCACCTTGTCTGCTGACAACTGGAAATTGTAGCGCAGCACGCCATAGTAGAGCAACAACTGCACATAATGGTCTTCCTTGTAAGGATAGGGACTGACGGGTGGCAACTGCTGCATCAGTCGTTCGATGTTCCAGTTCTTGCCCGCTTTCTGCTCCACCAGCAGGCGCATATCGTCAGTCATCAGGTCGACACGTCCCTGCAGTCCCAAGCATTCGCAGACAAACGAGGGCTCCACCAAAGCCCGCTGTCGCTGACTGTCGTCTTCAAACAAGATATCTACAGCCTCACGGATATTCGCTACTTGCTGTTGGGCATCGACCTTGAAACGTGTACCGTCGAAGCCACTACACGTACAGAACTGAAGAGCCTGTTCGCTGAACGATTTGCGCAGCGTGTCAGCAAAAGGTGTCTGAGGACTGTTGATGAGGTCGTCGAGTGCTGAACCGGCGAAGTTACCCATCAGGATGGGTTGCGTATTAGGTCGTGCATT
>Ga0247610_10004593_pt1 | contig 14731 bp, 10 predicted proteins | sample 174DNAGHGhighgp2_FD_193483 | JGI IMG/M metagenome (GOLD analysis project Ga0247610, IMG submission 193483) | Sheep rumen microbial communities from Palmerston North, Manawatu-Wanganui, New Zealand - 1742 DNA GHGhigh gp2 | ecosystem: Host-associated > Mammals > Digestive system > Stomach > Rumen... | reverse complement strand
ACGATGGGATGTGCCTCGTCACAAAGAGTATCACCAGTGCGGATATCCTTGAAGCCTACACCTGCACCGATATCACCGGCATCGATTGACTCCATAGGAATCTCCTTATTTGAGTTCATCTGGAACAGACGGCTGATACGCTCCTTCTTGCCAGAACGGGGATTGAATACGTAGCTTCCGGCTGTGATCTTACCTGAGTAAACACGGAAGAACACCAGACGTCCCATATATGGGTCGGTAGCGATCTTGAATGCCAGAGCAGCTGTAGGCTCCTCCTCAGAGGGCTTACGGTCTTCCTCCTCATCGGTGTTGGGGTTGGTACCCTTGATCACCTCAACGTCAACAGGTGCGGGCAGGAATGCACACACGTAGTCGAGCAGAGGCTGTACACCCTTATTCTTATAAGAAGAACCGAGCAGCATCGGAGTGCACTGCATCGAGATAGTACCCTTGCGGATGGCAGAGATAATCTCATCCTCGGTAATCGAGTTAGGATCGTCGAAGTATTTCTCCATCAGAGCCTCGTCGTACTCAGCAGCAGCCTCAAGCAACTTGTTACGCCACTCGTCGCACTCAGCCTGCAGGTCGGCAGGAATATCCTCGACATCATACTCGGCACCCATTGTTTCATCGTGCCACAGGATAGCCTTCATCTTAATCAGGTCAACCAGACCCTTGAAGTTCTCCTCAGCACCAATGGGCACCTGGATTACAACAGGGTTTGCGCCCAGGATGTCCTTCATCTGCTGAACTGTCTCAAAGAAGTCAGCACCAGAGCGGTCCATCTTGTTCACGTAACCGATGCGTGGTACGTTGTACTTATCAGCCTGACGCCACACGGTCTCAGACTGAGGCTGAACACCGTCAGCAGCCGAGTAAGTAGCCACAGCACCATCGAGCACACGCAGAGAGCGCTCCACCTCAGCAGTGAAGTCTACGTGTCCCGGAGTATCAATCAGGTTAATCTTGAATGTCTTGTTATTCCATGTCCAGTTACAGGTTGTAGCAGCGGAAGTAATAGTGATACCGCGCTCCTGCTCCTGAGCCATCCAGTCCATCGTTGCAGCTCCATCGTGTACCTCACCGATCTTGTGCGTCTTACCCGTGTAGAACAGGATACGCTCAGAAGTAGTGGTCTTACCGGCATCGATGTGAGCCATAATACCGATGTTTCTCGTCAAATGTAAATCGCGATTTGCCATTTTAATTATCCTTATTATCTTTTACCTAAATACCTGTCTTAGAATCTGAAGTGAGCAAATGCGCGGTTAGCCTCAGCCATGCGGTGCATATCCTCCTTACGCTTGAAGGCACCACCCTGGTTGTTGAAGGCATCCATGATCTCAGCAGCGAGCTTGTCGGCCATAGACTTGCCGCTACGCTTACGTGCGAAAGAAATCATATTCTTCATTGAAATGCTCTCCTTACGGTCTGGACGGATTTCCGTAGGCACCTGGAAAGTAGCACCACCGATACGACGGCTCTTAACCTCCACCTGTGGAGTAATGTTGTCGAGAGCCTGCTTCCAGATTTCCAGAGCTGACTTCTCTTCGTTCTGCATCTTGGCCTTCACAGTCTCAAGAGCATTGTAGAAGATTTCATACGACTTAGACTTCTTGCCGTCGTACATCAAGTGATTCACAAACTTAGACACCTTGGTGTCGTTGAACACGGGATCCGGCAGGATCACACGCTTCTTTGGTTTTGCTTTTCTCATTTTGTTTTGAATGTTTAAATTCTGCTTGGGGGCTGTTCTTACTTGTTCTTCAACGCTCTCACACGAGCATTTACTCAACCTTTATAACACTCCAGCAAAACGATTTAAATTTTGTTTCTTTTGGCTCGACTGACCTTCTCCGGTCATTACTTCTTAGCCTTTGGACGCTTAGCTCCGTACTTTGAACGACGCTGTGTGCGGTTTGCAACACCAGCAGTATCCAGTGTACCGCGAACGATGTGATAACGTACACCTGGAAGGTCCTTCACACGACCACCGCGAACGAGCACGATAGAGTGCTCCTGCAGGTTGTGACCCTCTCCAGGAATGTAAGAGTTAACTTCCTTCTGATTTGTCAGACGAACACGGGCTACTTTACGCATAGCCGAATTAGGCTTCTTCGGGGTTGTGGTATAGACACGTACGCAGACACCACGACGCTGAGGACAGTTGTCCAAAGCAGGTGACTTTGACTTGTCAACAATTACCCTTCTGCCTTTTCTTACCAATTGTGAAATTGTAGGCATAATACTTTTAATTTTAAATTATATATATGTATATTTTGTTTATATTCAGCATATTACACACCCCAAATCCACATAGAAGGGCGTTTCGGGCTGCAAAGGTACAAACATTTTCCGATTCCACCTAATATATAATAAAGAAAAAGTGTTATATCTATGTTGATTTAACAAGATATAACACTTTTTGCAATAATTAATGCCGATTTGCTCTGGCTAACCCTTATTTTTCCTCAAGAATTGTCTCTTCTGCAAAGTCAAGCACGTTCTTTCGGTTGGCCTGGATGCGCTCATACTCCTCCTTGGAGCCGACTATAATCTTCTCGAACTCACGCAGACCGGTACCAGCAGGAATAAGGTGACCACAGATCACATTCTCCTTCATTCCCTCCAGATAATCTACCTTTCCACGGATAGCAGCTTCATTAAGCACCTTCGTGGTCTCCTGGAACGAAGCAGCAGACATGAACGACTTAGTCTGAAGGGCAGCACGCGTAATACCCTGAAGAATCTGGGTAGACGTTGCGGGAACGGCATCACGCACCTGAACAAGTCGCAGGTCACGACGCTTCAGCATAGAGTTCTCGTCACGCAGCTTACGAGCTGTTACGATCTGACCCTTCTGCAGGTTTTCTGAGTCACCGGCATCGATAACCACTTTCTTACCCCAGATACGATCATTCTCCTCTGAGAAATCGAGTTTGTCGACAATCTCCTGCTCGAGGAAAGAGGTATCACCAGGTTCATTAATCTGTACCTTACGCATCATCTGGCGGACAATAATCTCGAAGTGCTTGTCGTTGATCTTCACACCCTGCAGACGATAAACGTCCTGTACCTCGTTAACGATATACTCCTGAACAGCGGTGGGACCCTTAATAGCCAAAATGTCAGCAGGTGTAATAACACCATCAGACAATGGGGTACCAGCGCGTACGGCATCATGCTCCTGAACAAGGATCTGCTTTGACAGAGACACAAGATAATGACGCTGCTCACCAGTCTTTGAGGTAACGATAATCTCACGATTACCACGCTTCACCTTACCCATAGTGACCTCACCATCGATCTCGGATACGACAGCAGGGTTCGACGGGTTACGAGCCTCGAAGAGCTCAGTTACACGAGGCAGACCTCCGGTGATATCACCACCCTTAGCAGCAGCACGTGGAATCTTGACAAGGGTCTCACCAGTCTTGACGGTCTGGCCATCCTCTACGACCACGTGGCCACCTACAGGGAAGCTATAGGTACCGATAACCTCTCCATTAGCACCAATGACATCACAGGTGGGAACCTTTGTACGGTCACGCGACTCTGTTACAATCTTTTCGGTCAAACCAGTAGTTTCGTCAGTCTCAGCACGGAAGGTAACGCCCTCAATGACATCATTAAACTTCAGGGTACCAGCAAACTCTGTTACGATAACAGCATTGAACGGATCCCACTGAGCAATCTTGTCACCCTTGGCCACCTCGTCACCATTATGGAAATAGAGAGAAGAACCATAAGGAACATTCACTGTTGAGAGCACAATCTTCGTATTAGGATCAACAAAACGAAGTTCACCCAGACGGCTGACAACCATCTCACAGTCTCGTCCATCTTCATCGAACGGAACGGTACGAACCTCCTCCATCTCAATCATTGCGCGCTCATATTTAGACACGATGCTTGCATTGGCAGCTGCATTGGCAGCCACACCACCGGCGTGGAACGTACGAAGTGTCAGCTGGGTACCTGGCTCACCGATAGCCTGAGCAGCAATCACACCGACAGCCTCACCCTTCTGCACCATGCGGCGAGTAGCGAGGTTACGTCCGTAACACTTCATGCAGACACCCTTCTTTGACTCACAAGTGAGCACTGAACGGATCTCTACGCTTTCAATGTCGGAAGCCTCAATAGCCTCAGCCACACTTTCGGTAATTTCCTCACCAGCTTCAATGATAATCTCACCTGTCTTAGGATTGATGATATCATGGACAGAAACACGACCAAGGATACGCTCAGCGAGACTTGAGATGACCTCATCACCACTCTTCAAGGCCGTACATACCAGACCACGCAGAGTACCGCAGTCTTCCTCAGTAATAATCACGTCATGGGAAACATCGACAAGACGACGAGTCAGATAACCGGCGTCGGCCGTCTTCATAGCGGTATCGGCAAGACCCTTACGGGCACCGTGGGTAGAGATGAAGTACTCCAGCACAGACATACCCTCCTTGAAGTTCGACAGAATCGGGTTCTCAATAATCTGGTGTCCCTCGGCACCAGCCTTCTGAGGTTTAGCCATCAGACCACGAATACCAGAGAGCTGCTTAATCTGATCCTTAGAACCACGGGCACCAGAGTCGAGCATCATGAATACAGCGTTGAATCCCTGGTCGGCCTCAGTCATCTCCTTAAGCAAGATATTACCAATATCATTGTTAACGTGCGTCCAAGTATCAATAACCTGATTATATCGCTCGTTGTCGGTGATAAAGCCCATATTATAGTTGTCAGTAATCTGACGAACCTCGTCATTACCCTTCTTGATCAAGTCGGCTTTCTCCTTCGGGATGATGATATCATCGAGGTTAAATGAAAGACCTGCCAGATAAGCCATACGATAACCCAGGTTCTTGATACCGTCAAGGAAATCACAGGCCTCAGCAAAACCGACGTTCTTAATCACATCAGCAATGATGTCACGCAGACTCTTCTTAGAGATAATCTTATTGACAAAACCTACTTCCTTTGGAATGATTCCGTTCACGATGACACGACCTACCGAAGTCTCAACCATATGGCGCTCAGGCTGTCCGTCAACCATATCATCAACGATAACCTTAACCAACGCATGCAGGTCGCACTTACCCTCATTGTGAGCAATGATAGCCTCTTCAGGACCATAGAAGGTCAGGCCTTCTCCCTTAGCACCTGGACGGATCTTGGTAATATAATAGAGACCGAGAACCATATCCTGAGAAGGAACGGTGATAGGTGCGCCATTGGCAGGATTCAAGATGTTATGACTCTGAAGCATCAACAGCTGAGCTTCAAGGATAGCCTCATTAGACAACGGAAGGTGAACAGCCATCTGGTCGCCATCGAAGTCAGCATTGAACGCGGTACAAGCCAGCGGGTGCAACTGAATAGCCTTACCCTCGATCAGCTTAGGCTGGAAAGCCTGAATACCCAGACGGTGAAGTGTTGGTGCACGGTTCAACAGAACAGGATGACCCTTCATCACATTCTCCAGGATATCCCAGATCACTGGCTCACGGCGATCAACAATCTTCTTGGCGCTCTTCACCGTCTTCACAATACCACGCTCGATGAGCTTGCGGATGATGAACGGCTTATAGAGCTCAGCTGCCATCAGCTTTGGCAGACCGCACTCACCCATCTTCAACTCAGGACCTACAACGATAACCGAACGTGCAGAGTAGTCAACACGCTTACCGAGAAGGTTCTGACGGAAACGTCCCTGCTTACCTTTCAGTGAATCAGAGAGAGACTTCAGAGGACGGTTGCTATCGCTCTTAACAGCTGAAGACTTACGACTGTTATCGAAAAGTGAGTCGACAGCCTCCTGGAGCATACGCTTCTCATTACGGAGAATCACCTCAGGAGCCTTAATCTCCATCAGTCTCTTCAGACGGTTGTTACGGATGATGACACGACGATAGAGGTCGTTCAGGTCAGAAGTGGCGAAACGTCCACCATCCAGTGGTACGAGCGGACGGAGTTCCGGCGGTGTCACTGGGATAATCTTCATGATCATCCATTCAGGACGGTTGATGCCCTTCTCAACACTCTGGCGGAAAGACTCCACAACCTGAAGGCGCTTCAGAGCCTCATTCTTACGCTGTACGGAAGAGTCACTGTTAGCACGGTCGCGAAGTTCATACGAAAGTGAGTCGAGGTCGAGACGTACGAGCAGATCGTAAATAGCCTCGGCACCCATCTTGGCAATGAACTTATTGGGATCACTATCATCCAGATAGTCATTATCAGGTGAAATCTTTGAATCTACTATCTCACTGTACTCCTCCTCAGAGAGCAGATCGTACATATTCGAACCGATAGCATCGTTACCATCACTATCCTTCTTGCCTGCCATAGCACCTGGCTGGATAACCACATAGCGCTCATAATAAATGACGGCATCGAGCTTCTTGGTGGGCAGACCCAACAGGTAGCCAATCTTATTAGGAAGGCTGCGGAAATACCAGATGTGGGCAACCGGTACAACAAGCTCAATATGACCAGCACGCTCACGACGCACCTTCTTCTCTGTTACCTCTACACCACAACGGTCACAGACAATACCCTTATAGCGGATACGCTTGTACTTTCCACAGGCACACTCATAGTCCTTTGTCGGACCAAAGATACGCTCGCAGAACAGACCATCGCGCTCTGGCTTATAAGTACGGTAGTTGATGGTCTCTGGTTTGGTAACCTCACCGAAGCTATTCTCAAGGATCTCTTCGGGCGAAGCAAGTCCGATGGTAATTTTGGTAAAATTACTCTTTACTTTTGAATCTTTCTTGAAAGCCATATATATTATCTTTCTCTTAATTCTTAACTCTTAATTCCTAACTCGCTTAATCGAGTGTAATACTCAAACCAAGGCCGCGCAACTCATGCAGAAGCACGTTGAGAGACTCTGGAATACCAGGTGTAGGCATGGGCTCTCCCTTAACGATTGCCTCATAAGCCTTAGAACGACCTACAGTATCATCAGACTTGATGGTCAAGATCTCCTGAAGTACATGGCTGGCGCCAAATGCCTCCAGGGCCCAGACTTCCATCTCTCCGAAACGCTGACCACCGAACTGGGCCTTACCACCAAGCGGCTGCTGAGTAATCAAGCTGTACGGACCAATTGAACGGGCATGCATCTTGTCCTCAACCATGTGACCGAGTTTCAGGAAGTAGGTGATACCTACCGTTGCCGGCTGGTCGAACATCTCACCTGTCTCACCATCATAGAGGTGGGTAGAACAGAGACGTGGCAGACCGGCCTTATCCGTCCACTCTGCCAGATCATCGAGCTTGGCACCATCGAAGATCGGCGTAGCGAATTTCACGCCAAGGCGCTTACCTGCTGCACCGAGGATAGCCTCGAATATCTGACCGAGGTTCATACGTGAAGGCACACCCAGCGGGTTCAGGACAAGGTCTACGGGACGGCCATCCTCAAGGAACGGCATATCCTCCTGGCGTACCACCTTAGATACGATACCCTTGTTACCGTGACGACCAGCAAGCTTATCACCCACACCTATCTTACGCTTTTTAGCCACGTATACCTTTGCCATCTGCAGGATACCTGAAGGCAGCTCATCTCCGATAGTGATGGCGAACTTCTTACGCTTCATCTCTGCATCGAGCAACTTATATTTCTTCATGAAGTTGATAATCAACTTGGCTATCAACTCATTCTTATGCTCATCATTTGTCCAATTACTAATCTGGACATCGCCATATTCCAGGTTCTTCAGGGCTGTAACAGTAAACTTGCTGCCCTTTGTAATGATCTCGGCACCAGTATAGTCCTTCACACCCTGAGAGGTCTTGCCCTTCGTAAGCTCCATCAGTTTGTCGATCAGGATATCCTTCAGGTCACCGACCTTTGCTTCATACTCCTCATCAATCTTAGCCAGAATAATCTTATCCTGCTGCTTTGACTTACGATCTTTAATAGCACGGGCAAAGAGCTTCTTATCGATAATCACACCCGACAATGACGGATTAGCCTTCAACGAAGAATCCTTCACGTCACCGGCCTTATCACCGAAGATGGCACGTAACAATTTCTCCTCAGGTGAAGGATCGCTCTCACCCTTAGGCGAAATCTTACCAATCAGGATATCGCCTGGTTCAACGCGAGCACCAACACGGATCACACCATTCTCATCGAGGTCCTTTGTAGCCTCTTCGCTGACATTTGGAATATCTGCAGTGAACTCCTCAACACCACGCTTTGTCTCGCGAACATCAAGAGAATACTCATCAACGTGTACAGAAGTCAGGATATCCTCACGGACAATACGCTCATTAAGAACAATAGCATCCTCATAGTTATATCCCTTCCAAGGCATGTAAGCTACAAGCAGGTTACGGCCGAGTGCCAACTCACCATTCTCTGTAGCGTATCCCTCAGTAAGAATATCACCCTTCTTCACGCGCTGACCCTTCTCACAGATAGGACGCAGGTCGATGGTCATATTCTGGTTCGTACGACGGAACTTCGCAATACGATACTCCTTAAGAGCGGGCTCGAAGCTGACGAACTCCTCATCCTCTGTACGGTCATACAAGATACGAATGGTTGTCGCGTCAACATACTCGACAACACCATCACCTTCTGCTGTTACCATCGTGCGAGAGTCTTCACAAACCTGCTTCTCAATACCAGTTCCTACGATAGGAGCCTCGTTATGGAGCAGAGGTACTGCCTGGCGCATCATGTTCGATCCCATCAGCGCACGGTGGGCATCGTCATGCTCGAGGAAGGGAATCAGCGAAGCTGCGATAGAGGCGATCTGCTGTGGAGAAACGTCCATCAAGTCCACATCCGTTGGAGGAACAACAGGGAAGTCTGCGTCCTGACGACACTTGACAACTTCACGGATGAAAGTACCATCATCATTCAACGGGGCATTACCCTGTCCTATAATGTGCTCAGCCTCCTCCTCAGCTGTCAGGTAGACGATATCATTGTTATTGAGATTAGCCACACCATTCTCCACCTTACGGTACGGAGTCTGGATAAAGCCAAGCTCATTAATCTTTGCATATACACAAAGTGAAGAAATCAAACCAATGTTTGGTCCTTCAGGGCTCTCAATCGGGCAGAGGCGACCGTAGTGCGTATAGTGTACGTCACGCACCTCGAAACCTGCACGCTCACGGCTCAGACCACCAGGGCCAAGAGCAGAGAGACGACGCTTGTGAGTAACCTCAGCCAATGGGTTCGTCTGGTCCATGAACTGTGAAAGCGGGTTCGTGCCGAAGAACGAATTGATCACACTTGAGATAGTCTTTGCATTGATCAGGTCAGTTGGTGTGAACACCTCATTATCACGTACGTTCATACGCTCACGGATGGTGCGGCTCATGCGGGCCAGACCGATAGAGAACTGGTTTGACAACTGCTCACCGACAGTACGTACACGACGATTTGACAAGTGGTCAATATCATCGACCGTAGCCTTGGAATTAACCAGCTGAATCAAATACTTGATAATCTCGATGATATCCTCCTTTGTCAACACGCGGACATCCATATCAGTGTCGAGACCCAGTTTCTTGTTGATACGATAGCGGCCTACATCACCAAGGTCATAACGTTTGTCAGAGAAGAACAGGTTCTGGATAACCTCACGCGCACTTGCATCATCAGCAGGATCTGCATTACGCAGCTGGCGGTAGATATAAAGCACAGCTTCCTTCTCTGAGTTCGATGGGTCTTTCTGAAGTGTGTTGAAAATGATTGAGTAATCCTGGGCGACGGCCTCATCCTTATGCACAAGGATAGTCTGAGCACCACTCTCCAGTATCTCCATCATATTTTCTTCAGTAATCTCTGTCTCACGCTCCATGATGACCTCATTACGCTCGATAGAAACGACCTCACCAGTATCCTCATCAACGAAGTCTTCGTTCCAGCTCTTCAGCACACGGGCTGCCAGCTTAGAACCCACGACCTCCTTCAGGGATTTCTTATTAACCTTCACCTCTTCGGCAAGATCAAAAATCTGCAGGATATCTTTATCAGTCTCGAAACCGATAGCTCTCAGCAGCGTGGTTACAGGCAACTTCTTCTTACGATCGATGTAGGCATACATCACGTTGTTGATATCCGTAGCAAACTCAATCCATGAGCCCTTAAACGGAATGATTCGTGCAGAGTAAAGCAATGTACCGTTAGCATGTACGTTCTGACCAAAGAACACGCCAGGAGAACGGTGCAACTGAGATACTACAACACGCTCGGCTCCATTGATAACGAAAGTACCATTGGCGGTCATATAAGGAATCGGGCCCAGGAAAACATCCTGAATAACCGTGCCGAAATCCTCATGATCCGGATCAGTACAATACAGTTTCAGCTTAGCCTTCAAAGGTACACTATAGGTCAGACCACGCTCAAGACACTCGTCAATCGTGTAACGAGGCGGGTCGATATAGTAATCCAGGAACTCAAGAACGAAGTTATTACGCGTATCGGTGATAGGGAAGTTCTCAGCGAACACCTTATACAAGCCGTCATTCTTGCGTTCCTCAGGCGGAGTGTCCAACTGCAGGAAGTCTTTGAATGACTTTAATTGCACATCAAGGAAATCCGGAAATGGCATGGGATTCTTGACGCTGCCAAAGTTTACTCTGTTGTCTATTACTTTTGAAGCCATATATGATAAATAATTGTTTTCTAGACTATCTAGACGATCAAGTACACCCAGATTGTCTAGAATTATAAGATAGAAAATGGTCGGGAACCCTCGACTGGAGAGCTCCCAACCACAATCAGTATTGTTGTGCGAATTACTTCAGCTCAACCTCAGCACCAGCAGCCTCGATGGTCTTCTTCAGGTTCTCAGCCTCTTCCTTGCTCAGACCCTCCTTAACGGTAGCAGGAGCACCGTCTACGAGATCCTTAGCCTCTTTCAGACCAAGACCACAAGCCTCCTTAACGGCCTTTACAACCTGGAGCTTAGCAGCACCTGCAGACTTCAGAACCACGTCGAATGAAGTCTTCTCCTCTGCAGCAGCGGCCTCACCACCAGCTGCAGGACCGGCTGCAACAGCAACAGCTGCAGCTGCGGGCTCAATTCCATACTCGTCCTTCAGGACTGTTGCCAACTCGTTTACTTCCTTTACTGTCAGATTTACCAACTGCTCAGCAATAGCTTTAATATCTGCCATTTTTATTTAAATTTTTAATTGTTTTTAATATGAATGTTACTTGTTCGCTTATTTGTTACGCTCAGCGATAGCGTCAAGCAGACCGTGAATCTTGCCACCTGCATTCAAGCCAGAAACAACGTTCTTGATCGGAGACTGCAGCAGAGCCACAACGTCGGCGATAAGTTCGTTCTTGCTCTTGATTGCTACCAGCTCATCAAGTTTGTCAGCACCTACGAAGAAGCTCTCCTCTGCATAAGCACCCTTCAGGGCGGGGATTCCTTCCTTCTTGTACTCCTTAATCAGCTTGGCAGGTACGTTAGCTGTCTGTGTGAACATAACAGCTGTATTACCCTTCAGGCAGTCATACAACGGAGTAAAATCGATTTCAGAAGCCTCAAACGCCTTGTGCAGAAGTGTATTCTTCACAACCAGCAGTTTGATCTCGTTCTTGAAGCACTTGCGACGGAGGTCAGAGGTCTTCGCAGCATCCAATCCGGTAAGGTCTACCAGATAGAAATGAGGGAATGCCTTCAACTGCTCTCCGAGTTCTACGATGATAGTATCTTTTACTTCCTTTTTCATTTGTCTAATCTTTTAACGAGTTATTCAACTGATTTAGGATCTACCTTGATACCCATACTCATAGTGCTTGAGAGGAAAATACTCTTAATGTATGTACCCTTAGCAGCAGCAGGCTTCAGTTTGATAATGGTAGAGATAAACTCCTTTGCATTCTCAAAAATCTGGTCTGGGGTAAATGTAACCTTACCGATTGACGTGTGCACGATACCGGCCTTGTCAACTTTGAAGTCAATCTTACCCTGCTTTACTTCCTTAACTGCCTTAGCAACATCCATAGTAACAGTACCGCTCTTCGGGTTTGGCATCAGTCCACGGGGACCGAGTACACGGCCGAGGGGACCAAGCTTACCCATGCAAGACGGCATAGTGATGATCACATCAACATCTGTCCAACCGCCCTTGATCTTTTCGATATATTCGTCAAGACCAACATAGTCAGCACCAGCTTCTTTTGCAGCTGCTTCCTGATCAGGAGTACAGAGAGCGAGCACGCGAGTAACCTTACCAGTACCATTCGGCAGCGAAACAACGCCACGAACCATCTGGTTAGCCTTACGCGGGTCAACGCCCAAGCGTACATCGATATCTACTGAAGCCGCAAACTTAGTGGTGGTAATCTCCTTCACCAGCGCAGCGGCTTCTTTCAAAGAGTATGCTTTCCCTGCTTCAACCTTATCAGCTACCAACTTTTGATTTTTTGTCAGTTTACTCATTGTCTTAATTGAAGTTATTAATTATTTACCAGGGAAGTCCCCTTTTACAGTGATACCCATACTACGGGCTGTACCTGCAACAAGCTTCATTGCTGATTCTACAGTGAAGCAGTTCAAGTCCTTCATCTTGTCTTCTGCAATAGCCTTTACCTGATCCCAAGTTACACTTGCAACCTTCTTACGGTTAGGCTCAGCAGAACCGCTCTTTACCTTAGCAGCCTCCTTCAGCTGAACAGCTGCGGGAGGAGTCTTCAGTTCGAAAGAGAATGACTTGTCAGTGTAATAGGTAATAACAACAGGAATAATCTTTCCTGCCTTATCCTGGGTTCTGGCGTTGAACTCTTTGCAGAATCCCATGATGTTAATTCCCTTAGAACCCAAAGCAGGACCTACGGGAGGTGAAGGATTCGCAGCGCCACCTTTAATCTGTAATTTGATTAATCCAGCAACTTCTTTAGCCATTTCTGTTAATAATTTATTGAATTGTTATATAAGCCTTGGGAGTGGAAGCCTCCTGCGACCGTATATATAGAACCGGCGTACCGTAACTTACGCCCTATTCTTTCTCTACTTGATTATAGTTCAGCTCAAGAGGAGTCTTGCGACCGAAGATCTTTACCATAACCTTCAGCTTACGCTTCTCACTATTCACCTCTTCTATAACACCACTGAATCCGCTGAAAGGACCATCGGTCACCTTAACAGCCTCATCAACCATATAGGGAACAGCGATATCATCACTCTTAATGACTGTCTCTTCAGCCGTACCGAGAATTCTGTTGATATCAGCCTGTTTTACAGGTGTAGGATTATCCATTCCACCCAGAAAACCTAACACATTAGGAATAAATCGCAATGTATGAGCCATCTCTCCCTGGAGATTAGCCTCTACAAGGACATAACCCGGAAGGAACAACTTCTCCTTGACAACACGCTTGCCATTACGGAGCTGAGCATACTTCTCTGTCGGCAGCAAAATCTGACCGACATTGGCTGCGAGCATATCATCACGCTTCATAAGGGCCTCCAGGTATTCCTTTACCTTGCCCTCTTTTCCGCTTACAGCACGAAGCACATACCATTTCATTCCTGACTGAGCCATCTCTTTAAAGTATAACTGTTATCCGGGATAAACCACGCCCATTAATGACCTGAAAACGAAATCCATTGCCCATACGACCAAAGCAATAATCAGTGAAGCGGAAAGTACTACCACTGCACTGTGCGTCAACTCCTTGCGCGTAGGCCATGTCGTCTTATGAGCTAACTCGTCATAACAAGCCTTGCAATAATCGATAAACTTCTTCAACATATCCTTTTCTATTTTCAGCACGGGAAGGAGGACTCGAACCCACGACCCTCGGTTTTGGAGACCGATGCTCTACCAACTGAGCTATTCCCGTAAGTAAGCCCCCGCCCGATGTGCGGGGGCTTGGTATTTGTACTATGTTCTAGGATGTCCTAGGATATCCTAGGCTTTCCTAGGATTTCTAGGGACTAGAATTAGTCCTCGTAAACTTCTGTGATCTGACCAGAACCTACTGTACGACCACCCTCACGGATAGCGAAGCGCAGACCCTTATTCAGAGCAACAGCGTAGATGAGCTCAACGGTGATCTCTACGTTATCACCTGGCATTACCATCTCTACGCCCTCTGGCAGAGTGATCTCACCTGTACAGTCCATGGTGCGGAGGTAGAACTGAGGACGATACTTGTTTCCGAATGGAGTGTGACGACCACCCTCTTCCTTCTTCAGTACGTAGATAGAAGCCTTGAACTTCTTGAATGGCTTGATCTGACCTGGGTGGCAGAGTACCATACCACGCTTAATCTCGTTCTTGTCGATACCACGGAGCAGCAGACCTACGTTATCACCAGCCTGACCCTCATCCAGGATCTTACGGAACATCTCGACACCAGTTACAACTGACTTCTTGTCCTCACCAAGACCGAGCAGCTCAACCTCATCACCTACGTGGATAACACCAGTCTCGATACGACCAGTAGCTACAGTACCACGACCTGTGATTGAGAATACGTCCTCAACAGGCATCAGGAAGGGCTTGTCTGTAGCGCGCGGAGGCTCCTGGATCCAAGTATCGCAGGTATCCATCAGCTCCATCACCTTCTTCTCCCACTTCTCAACGCCGTTCAGAGCACCGAGGGCAGAGCCACGAATGATAGGAGTATCTTCCTCGAACTCATACTGCTCCAGAATCTCGCGGACCTCCATCTCAACGAGCTCCAGCATCTCCTCATCGTCGACCATATCGCACTTATTCAGGA
>Ga0247610_10004592_pt1 | contig 14732 bp, 1 predicted proteins | sample 174DNAGHGhighgp2_FD_193483 | JGI IMG/M metagenome (GOLD analysis project Ga0247610, IMG submission 193483) | Sheep rumen microbial communities from Palmerston North, Manawatu-Wanganui, New Zealand - 1742 DNA GHGhigh gp2 | ecosystem: Host-associated > Mammals > Digestive system > Stomach > Rumen ... | reverse complement strand
CCCAATCCCCAATCCCCAATCCCCAATCCCCATTTTAAAATATAATTGTTTTTAAGAATAATTTATAATATTTCATTTTTGTTTTAATTCACTATTTATTATTATAAATTAAATGAAAAATGAAATAAAAGAAGGACAAAATATAAATAATGTAAATTCTAAAGTTAATAATAATAATAATTCAGATACGAGAATATTTATCATTTTATGTTTTCAGAATGAATTATATAAAAAAGGAAAAATATCTTTTAAAACTGTAAAATCAAATTCGATAGATAAAATAGAATTAGAATATATTATAGAATCAGAAATGCAAAAATATACACCCAAAATTTATTCTATAAATTTTAAAAAAGATGTTAAAAGACCTTCATATTTATATATATCTATTTCTTTTGATTCTTCTGTTTATTGGGATTTAGATGAATTATATATAAAAGATAAAAAAAGATTTTTTTTAGGAGATATTAAAATAGTTGAGAATAAAATTCCTCTTTTCATTAATTATCTTAAAGATAAACTTAAATTAAATAATATTCTTAGAAATAATTATTTTTTGGACTTAGAATTTGAGGATAAATTATATATTTATAAAAATTATATAGATAATATAAAAAAAGGCAATGATCAAGTTGATATTCTTAATTTTAATGATAATTTAGCATATGACTTTATAACTATCTTTAAAAATAACAAATTGAAAAAAATGAGATTTTCAAATGCCATAAATTTATTCACTTTGTCTTATACAAATCAAAATATTTTTTCATTTTTAATTCTTTCAAATGATATGATTTATAGAAAAGATAAATTTAATAATGATAAGTTTTTAGATTTGGTAAATCTTTATAAACAAAAGCATGCTAATTTATATAAACTGATATTAAATCATAAGGATTATGAAAAATATATTATATTGATGAAAGATTTTATGGTCACATATTTTCTTTTTTATGATAAGGAAATAATAATAAATGATACAAAATTGAGTTTATACTCTGAGAAATTGCTTAAAAAAATAATTAATGAAAGAGATAGTATAGCTCAATCAACAATAATACTAAATGAATATTTAGATCTTTTATATTTAATTTATCAAGAAAAAGAAAAAAAAAGAGAAGATAAAAATGAAATTAATAGGGTACAAATTCAAAATATCAAAAATATTAATAATATAAATTTTAAAGAATTTGAAGAAAATTATTTAAAAACTGTCGAATACCAAAAAAAGAAAGGAGAAATTTTCATTGATTTTTCATATATTATTAAAAATTTTATGTCAATATATAATAATAATTTAAAAAATCTTAAAAAATTGATTTTAACATTTAAATATGAGTTAAATCAGAAATTTAACTATAAGATTAGATATGATTTAAATATAATGATCGATAGCCTTGGAAATAAATTATTTCAAAACAATCAATTAAAAAATGAAGAAATTTTAGATTTTATTTCATATGATGAAATATATTTATCAAATAAAATTAATAATGAGAATATAACTGATGAATTTATAAAATTATATAATAATAGTTATAAAAAACGTAAAAAAGTAAATATATTAAAAGGAGTTGATATTAATTCTAATACGGACCCTAACCTTCGTTTAATAGAAAAATATAAAACTTATAAATTTTTTTATTTAGATATGTGCTCAGATTATATAGATATCTTCACAAATAAAATTAAAGATATAAAAAATTTAGGCATATTTTTTGTTGTTTTGCCCAAAGAATATTATAATTATGATTCAATTATAAAATTAAAAGATTGGATTCATAATAATATTAATACATTTTCTCCTAAAGAATGCAAAACTTTCAAAGAAGAAATAAACATTTTCTTTGAGATATTAATAAAATTTGCAAATGAATTAGTCAATAAATTTTGTAATTTTTTATTTGAAAATTTAGGTGAATATTGTATTGATTTATTTATTTATCTGTTAAATCATAATTATAAATTAACTCCACAAATTAAAAAAGATTTATCATTATATTATATTCCAAAAGCAAATAATTTTGATGAATGTGAAATAGAAAATATGGATAATTTAATATATTTTATTTATAATTTAAAAATAGAAGATAATAATATTGTACAAATATTTTTGGATGAACTTGATGCCTCACTTACCTTTAATTATAATGATTTTATTTCTATAAAAAAATCAGATAGATTTATTATTTTTGAAACTTTGCTATCTCGAAAGAAGAAATTTATATTAAACAAGACAGGAGAGTATATTAAAGCCACAACATATATATGTGAAGATATAGTCAAAAGACTTAGAAATTTAGATTTAGTTTACTATGAAGTTAATCCACTTTATTTAAATTCAAGTAAAGTTTTTTTAAAAAGAATAAAATTAGTATTATTTTTTCTTTCAAAAGAAGAAGAAGAAGGAGATGATATTAATAAAGAAGCTAACCATATATTTAATAATTTTGAAAAATATTTTTTAATTATTAAAGATAATTTAGAAGAATTAGGTAAAATTAATCAATATTTAGAAGATTTTTTTTCAAAAGATGAAGCCAAAAAAAAACTAAAAAATGAAATCGCAAAATTTATCAATTATATACTCCAAAAAAAAATATCTGAAACTACATCTGAAAAAATTAATGCAAAAATATTAAATTATCTAAATTTAAAGGAAGATTGTAAAAAAAATATGGACATGAAAAAAAATTCTCGTTTATTCAATGAGATTTATAAAGAAAATTCAAAAAAAATAAAAGATCAAGTTTATTTATTGAATGAGACACTCAATAATTTTGATTCAGCAATAAAAATAATAAATGAGGATCCAAATAGTATTCAGAATAATGAATATATTAAATACTTTTATGAAATAGGTTATGAAAATGAGGACAATTTAGAGCATGAAATAAATTGGTTAATTAAAAGCCAAAGCATTGAAATAACAGAAGAAAAGAAAGGAGAATTTCTAACTTCTTTAAAATTTTTATTAAAAAAGCAAAAAATTATTAATGTAATTAATGGAATATTAATATTAAAGGGTATATATGAAAGTGACAATCAAATTATTTCAACTAATAAAGAGCAAACATATTTTAATATTTTGAAAAACAATTTAGGAAGATTATCTCAAAATATCTCTTCAAAGCAAATTGAGGGTATAATAAATTTTATAAAAGGAAAATTTAATAAAATAACTTTTGAAAATAGAGATGCAAATTTTAATGTTATTTTATTATTTTTTAATTCTTTTAGTAATAAGGAAATTTTTATATTTTTTAAAGAAAAAGAAATAAACAAAATTGAACATTTAAGAGAATTCTATTTAGATTCTGATGAAAAAGAATTAAAATTATTTGAAATTGACAAATTTATTACTGTAATTAGATTTTTAAATGAAGATATTTCTAAAATTAAAACTTCTTTTGAATTAATCGAAACTTTTATTTTTGGATTGTTAAATAAAGAGAAATTTGGCTACTATTTGGATGTTGTAAATAAATATCTTCAATTTAAACAATTATTTGAGAAGTATTTTAAACGAAAAAGTGGTGTTTTTTCAAAAGTTAAAGATATACTAAATTCATCCAAGTTTCTTTTTGAATTTTCTAGTAAATCTTATAATGTATATGGATATTATCTTAAAGAAGGTAATAATAAAAATTTATGCCAAATCTTTATGAATTCTGAAGATTTAGATGAGCTATATCAAAGAGTTTTTATATCTATAACAAAAGAAAATAAAGAAATTTATATAGAAAAATTTATATCTTTTTATAAAGATATTAAAAATTTTAATTTATTAATTAATAAATTATATTTAGTTTATGGCTATCCTAAGACATTTAATATTAATTTCAATATTGTAAAAATGGAAATGAAATGTGTTTATGATTCAAAAGATTATAATTATCATGATTTAATAAAATTATTTAAAAGTATTAAAAAAAATTGCAAGAAAATTTTATTACAAAAAATATCTCAATCATGTGAAATAAGATCATTTTATGGAAGACAGTTATACCTAATAAGCAATTGTTTACAAAACAAAGAATATGATAAAATAAAAGATTTAATAAGTAGTGTGACAAATGGATTAATTATCAATTTTAATGATAATATTAAATTAGACGATGACTTAAATAAAGATATATATGAAAATATGATAAATAATATTATAAAATATATAAAACAACAATTATCATTTAATGGCAAAAAAATAGAAGATATATATTCAATTAATAAAATTATAGAGAATGAAAATAAATTTTATAAAGGCTTTTATTTTTATGCATCTTGTTTAGATGAATATGATATTTTTTTAATATATGATAATTTAACTGGTAGAAAGCCTGCAAACAGTAATATATTATACTGTAATAAAGATACAAAAATTGAAGAAATCAGTATTTTTATATCTAAGGCCATATATTGTAATATAAATTCCTTATTTATGATTGTTATTCCTGAATATCTTAATAATACTCAAAAAAGCCAATTAATTAATATTTTAAATAAAAAATCAAAAAAAGAAGCACAAATGATGGAAAGTTGCTTAGTTATATTTTTTAGTATTAAGGATTCTGAATTTCACCAATCAATATTAAAATTAAGTAACATTAAATCAATAAGCATTGAATTTAATTGTTTTGAAAGGAAATTAGATGATATTAATGTACAAATAATAAATTCAAAAGTTTGTGGGTTAGGAAAATCTACATATATTGTTAATCAAAAAGATAAAAATACTAAATTAATATATTTACCACTTGGAGGAGAAATGACAAAAGAGGATTTAATTGAAAGAATAAAGGAAGCAATTCCAGATACTTCAAATAATATAAATACAAAATATATTTTTCATATAGATTTAACAAAGACAAAAAATATTGATTTAGTGAAAGATTTCTTATTTAAATTAGTTACTTTAAAAAAATTTGAATTGAATGATAATATTATTTATATCAGACCAAATGACTTTACATATATTGAATTTGAAAATCCTTTTAATTACTTTCTAAATGCATATAAAATATTAAATTTATTACCTGAACAAAAAATTTTTAATTTACCTGAATTTAAATTTACAAGGGAATTAAAGATAGTATCTACAATATTATATCTTTATGAAAATAATGAAATACAGAATAAAAATATAAATTTTGATAAGGATTGTATTAAAAATGAAGTTGAATCTAGACAAATAATATTAAAATATCTAGATATAGAACAGCCAAATTTATATCAGGTAAATACATTTGTAAATGTTCTATGTTGTGAATTTGAAAAATTTAATTCATGTTATGCCTTTTCTCCATCAACATTAAAAGAAAATGCTCAAGCAGTAGGAATGACCCCTGAAGAAGCACTCAATACAAGAAAATTAATAATTGGTTACTTAATTAAAATAACAAAGCATTTTACAATAGGCCCTTATGAAAATTTAATAAAACTTCAAATTTTTCAAGATTTTGTTGATAATTCTGAAATTAATCAATCATTAAAAATTAAAATTGATAGTATAACATATGATGATATAAAGCCAAGTTTAGTTGTTTTTAATAATGATGGAAATAGTGTTATGTTTCTTACAACATGCTCCCAAAATCAAGAAGAATTTAAAATTCTTGAAAAATTATATAATACTCAAAACCCTGTATATAAAAAATTAAAAAATTTGAAATCTTTAAATGACAAAGAAATTTTTAATATGTTATTAAGATTTCTAGATGTAAATGGTTTATCTGAAGAAGAACTAAAAAATATTATAGGAAATTATGTATATACGACAGATAATTTCATTAAAGTTATTTTAATTCTGCTACGTATAAGAGCAAAAATACCAGTGATAATGATGGGAGAAACTGGTTGTGGTAAAACAACATTAATAGAAATGGCATTTAAATTAATTAATAAAAAAAATATAGAAATCAAAAAATTAAATATACATTCAGGAACAACAGATAAAGATATAATTGATTTTATTAAAAAATTAGAAAAAGAAGTAGAAAAAGAAGATCAAATTTTACTTAATAATAAAGTAAAAGATTTTTATGATATTCCAAAAGAAAAAAGAGATTTATATAAAGATGAAATTAAAATTTTTGGCAAAAATAAAAATGAAATTATTAATCGTCAAATTTGGGTATTTTTTGATGAAATTAATACATGCAATTCACTGGGATTATTATCTGAAATTTTATGTAAAAAAACCTATAGGAATAATCCTATTAATGATCGCTTTGTATTTATTGCAGCATGTAATCCATATAGACCATTATTAAAAAAAAGAAAAATGGATTCTGTATTAGTTCATAAAAAAGCCACTACAAATAATTTAGTTTATACAGTTAATCCTCTTCCTCATTCTTTGCTAAATTTTGTCTTTAATTTTGGAAGTTTAAAAGCAGAAGATGAAAAGCAATATATTAAAAGTATGATAAAACAATCTACAATATCATTATTTAAAAATTATAAAAATAATAATGATGAAAGAATAAATTGTGATCTATTAATTGATATGCAAATTGAATGTATTAGTTTTTCCCAAAATTTTGTTAAAGAAAATAATGATGTTTCAGTTGTAAGCCTTAGAGAAGTAAATAGATTTATTTTATTTTTTAAATTTTTTGTTAATTTCATTGAAAAAAGAAATAAAGAAGATGAAACTTTTGTTGATGAAAGATTTAATATTTTGGGTGAAGAAATAAGCTCATTTTATCAAAATAAACCAGACATTTTTATCTTTGAATCAGCTATAAATTTAAGCCTATTTATATGCTATTATTTGAGACTCCCAGATAAAGATACAAGAAAAGAATTTGTAGAAAAAATAGATCGTCAGAATAAATATTTTAATGGTGATTTTTTAAAAATTCCTTCTTTGGAAATGGATTATGTAATAAATAGTTTCAAAGTACCTATTGGTATTGCCAAAAATCAAGCATTAAAAGAAAATTTATTTAGTTCATTATATTGTATTATCAATAAAATCCCACTTATAATATGTGGAAAGCCAGGAAGAAGCAAAACATTATGCATACAAATATTAGAGAATTCTATGAAAGGCAAAGAAGGTTCCAAATCGTTTTTATGTAAATCTTTTCCTGAATTAATAATTAAAAAAATACAAGGCTCTTTGAATACAAAAGCTAAAGATATTGAGGAAGTTTTTGAAAATGCCAGAGAAATGCAAAAAGACGAAAGTAATAAAGGGAAATTATGTTTAGTTTTAATGGATGAAATGGGATTGGCTGAATTAAGTATAAATAATCCATTAAAAGTTATTCATTTTGAATTGGAAAACGAAAAAGAAAAAATTCCTTTTATAGGAATTACAAATTGGGCCTTGGATGCTTCTAAAATGAACAGAGTTATATATATAATTGTTCAAGAACCTGATGAACATGATTTGATAATAACTGCTGAAGAGATTGTCAAATCTTATGAAAATAATAAAGAAAATTATTATGAAAAATATGGAACTTTCTTTAAATATTTATCAAAAGCTTATTATAAATTTATTGAAGATAGAAAAATTAAAAATAGTGAAAATAAATATTTTCATGGTACAAGAGATTTTTATAGTTTAATTAAAAATGTTATCTCAGATATTATTAAAAATCAAAACTTATTGAAAGGAAATAATGAAGATGAAATTTTATATAAAATTTGCATGAAAAATATTGAAAGAAACTTTGGTGGATTAGAGAATAGCATAAATGAATTTAAATTATATTTTAATGAATTGTTTAATCAAGAAAAAAAATTAGACAATTTAAAAGAATATGAATTACTGGAATGCATTAAGGATAATTTATATGATAAAGATAGCAGATATTTATTGATGATATCAGATAGTTCTATAAGTAAAGATATTTTAAATTGTATGATAAATGAAATTAATAATCAAATAATTGAAAATAAAAATGATGAAAACAATGAGATTAATATTTTCAAAGAAAAAGAAAATAAAAATTTAAAAAAAAGAGAAATAGTTACAATTGTAGGGAGCAAATTTAAATTAGATGAAAAAGATAATTATTATTATGATAAAATATTATATAAAATCAAATGTCAAATGGAAACAGAAAATATTCTTATTCTCAAAGATTTAGAAATTATTTATCCTTCATTATATGAATTATTTAATAAAAACTTCATTGATTTACTAGGAACGAATTTTGCTAAGTTAGGAAAATCTTCATCTTTATCTTTAGTAAATGATAATTTTAAAGTAATAGTTTTAGTTGATAAAAAAAACATTCCAAATGAAGACCCTCCATTCCTTAATAGGTTTGAGAAACACATAATATCTTTTACAAATATATTAAATAATAAATTAATAGCTTTAGCAGATGAAATTTACTCAATATTAAAAGAAATAATCTCTTTTGACTTTGTTATGAATCTTAATGATAATAATAATAAAAATAAAATAACAAAATTAAATAAAAATATTAAATTTATTAGTAAAGAAGAAGTAAGAGGCCTTGTTTATAATGCTTCTAAACAAAAAATAATTGAAAAAAATGAAATTATTAAATTTATTTTGAGTAAAATTTCACCTACATTTACTGAAGATTTAATAATTATTATTCAAAAATTTGGCTTTAAAGCAAAATATAATTTCTATTATGAAAATATAATAAATTATTACAAGGAAAATTATAGATATAATCTAAAAAATTTTATTGAGAAAACAACAAATAAATTTTCAATTATATATACTTTTTCATTTATTAATGATATTTTGTTTGATAATAATGAATCAATTAAAAATGAATTTTTTAATGAGACTATAAATAGAAAATCAATAAAAGAATTAAAAATAAGTGATATTAATTCAATAAATATGATAGAGAAAAATATTATTAATTTTATGACTGAAAATAAATATAATTTATTTTTAGTAAGATTTAGGGAAAAAGACTTGAAAAAATTAGAAAATATTCATAGTATAATAAATGATTATAAAGAAAAACACTTTTTACCAAATAATAATGAGGAAGAAAAAAATCAAAATACTAAATTATTTATAATATTAATTCATGTCTCTAGAATAAATGATTTTACTTTAAAGAAAAAAGAAAATTTCTTTGAAGATAATAATAGCAATTTTATTTCATTTCTATCAACAACTCCTCAATATTTTATCGATAATATTAATAATAAATATTCATATTTCTTGGATATATTATCATCTTCAAACGAAGAAATAATCCATAAATTATTAGTGGAAAATAATTTTATAAATAAATCAATATATAATAATTGTTTAAGATTTTTCAAATATAATATTATTAATAAAAATATTCTAATAAAAAATAAGAATAATATTATTAATAAACAATTAGAAATTAAAAATGAAAATGAATATGAAAACAAGCTTGTTTATATAATAGTTATGGATTTAAAAGAATTAATTATAAAAGGAATAATTTCTCTTTTTAAAAATGAAAATGATTTATTAAAATCTATTTTTTTCAATGATATAATAAATAAAGAAGACTCTGATTTCCTAGATACCTTGATAATATATTTTAAACAAAAGTTCTCAATTACTATGGTAAAATTAATATATTTATTGGACCAACAACAAATATTAAATTCTTTGATTGCTAATAAAGATTTAATGAAAAATGAATTAATAAAAGAAAAAATAAATAATTATATCAAAAATATTTGTAATATTAATACTAATAAAATAAATTTCAATAGTATAAATTTAATTAATAAAATTGAAACTAAATTATTATTTGGAATAAGAATACCTTTTATTCAAAAAATTATTAATGATAATATTTTTAATTTCATTAAAAATAATATTTCTAAAAAATTTTTTGAAAAAGAAACAATTATAATGAACAAAAAAATATCAAATGATAATTTAAGAATAGAAAAAGATAAATATTTAGAAAAAATGAAGGAATTAAATTGTATTTTAAAAAACGAATTAATTAATTTCCCATTCATTGAGAGTATATTAAAAAGTGGAAATAAAAACTTGATTAAAGATTTATTTAGCGATTGCTTTCATATATTTTTAATGAGGAGTAATACATTTAATAGTGATTATGATTCTTTGATTCAACTATTAGATATACTTATTCAGATTAGATTAAAAACTAGATTAAATGATGATTTAAATATTGATTTCTGTTCTGATGAAAAGAAAGAAATAGAAATACTTCCTTCTTTTCTTGATTTATTTGATGATAAAAAAGATAATGATAATAATATTATTAATAAAGATATAAATGATAATACAAGCTTTTATTTAGATCTTTTTGTTAATATCTTAAATTTTATTGAAAGTTATTCCAAAGAAATATATCATCTATTAGAAATATTTAACTTTATGAACAAAGTTATATATAAAGAAAATACAATAAATTATATTAAAGATTTTATTATCAAGAAAAAAGTATCTATGGAAAATAGTGATAGAAACCCTGATTATAGTCAAATAAATAAAATTTGCTTTTTTTATGTTATGGAGAGTTTATTAGCACAAATAATTGATTTCTTAAAAAATAAAACTTTTTTCAATATATATCAATTTTTCAATAAGATAAAATGTTATATGTCAAATTTATTTAAATTAGAAAAAAAATTTTTATTATTTAGTAAAGAATTATTCATTTTCGAAATAATTATAAAACTATTTGAATACTATGAGAAAGAAGAAAATAAAGAAGCCAATATTGATCAATATGAAGTACTTTTTAAAAAAATAATGGAAGAAACCAAATTATTAACATCAAAAAAATATGAAGAATTAAATAATAATTTGAATTTAATCAATAATTGCTTGAAAAGTATTTTAGGAGAATATTCTAATAAATATTCAGAATTAATGAATTCTATTATTTTAAATAGATATAAATCAATTGATAATATAATGAATAGGGAAAATTTACTAAAATTATTAATCCCAAATAATCCTAAACTTTCAAACCAAAATTTAATCGAAAAATCATATTCTTTAATAAGTTTAATTTTGGGAAGACCAGAACCTGAGCAATACACCGAAGGAAAAGAAAATTCATGTAAAAAAAAGTTTTTAAGTTTTGCAAATTCAAAAAATGATAAATATTTTACTTTGAAAAATATATTGAATCAAGATTATCCTGGTCTAAATAAATTAATCATATATCATTATGAGCATTGCTGTAAAAATTATTTCGATAAAATTTCAGAAAAAGAAGGAAAAAACAAAGAAACTTTATATAAAAAAATGTGTGAAGGCTTATCAAAAGATTACCTAGACCTTGCTATGAAATTTATTAAAGATTTCTATCATAATAAAGCTAAAAATGGAGATACTTATGATATTCTAGGCAAAAATTTTTGCATTGCTTATATCAAAAGATATTTAGATAATTATGTAGATATAATATTTAGCAAAGGATACCAATATTTAAGTAAAAGGACAGATATCAATAAATTATTATTTTTAGAAGAAACACTAATTAATAAAGAAGTAAAATATTATGTCTTAAAATTATGCTTAAAAAAAAATAATAATAATTACAAAGATTTTCTTAAATTTATGGAAGAAGATAAAATATTTGAATTCGATAATTATTTCACAAAATTTGATTTGAAAAATTCAAAAATTTTTTTTTATGATTTATTACCTTCTTTTTCTTTGGATAAAAATGATAATGTAGATTTTAAAGCATATAAAGAATTTTATGATAAAATAAAAAATAATAACCAAGATATACCAAATAATTTAAAAAAATATGACATTAAAGATATTCTATTTACATACTTATATTTTACTTTATATAAAAAGATAAATGAAAATGAAGATAATGGAGCAGAAGAAAATGATAATGACTTAGCTAACTTAAATTTAATTTCCTTGTTACAATTAAAACCTAATTCAGAAGAAGATAATTTTAGATCTTTAATATTTAATCAAAATTCATTTAATACTAATATATTACCAAAAATAGGAAATAAAGATGAAAAAAAAGAAAAAATGATAGGTAAAATTGAAATATTATTTTATGCTTTGAGGTTTGTTTTTAATATATTATGCAAAAAAAAAACAAAAAATTTTTATTATTTATTATTAACTAATAATGCTGCTAAAACTATTAATGAAAATATGATTCCAGGCAAATTGGCAAATATCAATGATTTCATCAAAACTTTTGATATAATAAAACAAAATTTTAATAAAGATCCAACTTATAATGCATATTTATGTTCATGTGGATATCATTATACTATTGATAATTGCTCTTTTCCCACAATAGAATTTAATTGCCCAAAATGCAATCAAATAATAGGAGGAAAAAATCATATATTGCATAGGAGAGAAGGCCATAAAAGAATATTTTTTAATAATTTTTATAAAGATTTTTATCTAAATTTTGATTTTTCTGATAAAAATATTCCTTTCATTATTTTGAAAGATTTAGAAGCTGAAGTTAATAAAAAGAAAAATGAGTTATTCAAAGGACTAAAAAAAGAAACAAAAGACTATTTTTTGAAAAAAAGAACAAATATTAGAGGAATGAGTTATATTACATTTAGAATATTAAATTTTATTTTACATGGATTTATTTTTTATTCAAATATTAGAGGATATCTATCTGATGAATATTTAAACAATAATTTAATTGATTCTATGACTTGCTTTGAAATAATGGAAAAAGATTGGGAAATAATTGATTATGAACTAAAAATAAAACAAGTACCAGATGTAAGAATTTTTATGAATATTATTTTTGATAAAATTATACCTATTATGAATCAGCAAAAAGATTTTGGTACTGACATAAAGCTAAATGATTTTGAAAATCAAATTGAAAAAATTATAACAGAGCAATTGGCTAATCAAGCTGCGATTGATAAATATATAATTAATAATAATATAATGACTGATAACATCAAAATATCAGATAAATTAATAATATTAGAATCCTCTAATATTAATATAGATAATGAATATCCAGACATGAAATATTTTAAAATATCAAAATTACCTGATATAGATGATTTCAGAAGAGAATTTAATTCATTAGAAGAAAATATTGAATATTATCCAATACTAAATTATTTACTTGAAGAAAATTCTAAAATTAAAAATCTTAAATATTTGCCTACTTTTAATGAATTATGTAATAATATAATTAATTCATATTCATATAAATTAACAAGAGAAGAAGCCAAAAAAATAAAAATAAAAGAAGAAATGAAAATGTATGAAGAATTAATTGATAAATTTATAACTTATTATCAAAAGTTAAGACCTTTAATTAAACAATATGAATGTCATGCCTTCTCTGATAAGAATAAAAGAATGTATTTTAATGATTTATTTAATAGCCAATATTTATCTAATTTTTGTGTTGATATTGGAGAATTTGATTATGGAATGGTTTTAGCAGCTATGTATAAGGAAATGATAAATTGGCAAAATCATTTTATTAATGCTGTTATAAATTCAAAAAATATAAATCATAAAAATTATTCTGCTTTATTTGAACAAGAAATAATGATTCAAGATTGCCAAGAAAGTGATATTATTAAGCTTCCTCATCTTAAAGATGTTATGAATAACATTATCATTAAAAATTCTTATCAAAAAAATTATGGAGTTATTCATTATAATTATGTTTTAATTGAAGATGAGTTAGCTGCTGAAATTTTACCTTCTATAAAAAAATTTGTTTCAGATAATAATACTTGTCTGAGATATATAGTTTATCAATTTGAAGGGCTTAGAGGAAATAAAAGTAATATTATGACTATTTTCATTGAAAAATATCGAGCAAGAGAATTGACTGATGAAGAATTGGAGATAATAATGAAATACAAAAATCATTTTGAAAAAAGAGAAAGTAAAAAAATGACAGAGTTTTTATTTTCATTACAAATTTTAATAGATATCATTTTAGAAAAAAATTATGCTAAAACCGAATTAATATCAAAAATTATTGAGCAAAATAATATAAATGAAAGCTTAAATATATTGATGGACTTTTTTAATGATCCTTTAGATAATGAATTATTTACAGTGGATTCATTAATAAATATTTATAATATTTTTGAATTAATTTGTTGGGAAAAAATTAAAGATAATTTAGAAGAAGATTATTTAATGGAATTAAATAATAATATAAAGCAAAAAATAGATGATTTCTTTTCTAAAAATGAAAATAAACACATTATAACAAAACAAAAATTGTCAACAGCAATCAGAAGATTAATTTCAAGGTATTTAGCTGGAAAAAGGGGGCAAAAAGAAATTGATGAAAAGAATCAATTATATTATTATTTATCAAAACAAGAGTTATGGGATGAATATGGTTTTGTTGATAATGAAGAATTTGGAATTGAATTAAATGCAATATTTGAAAGTAATGAAAATAATTCAAATGTTATTATTGGTCAAGCAACTAAGCTATATGAATATTTAGGTGGAGATCAATTTTTGTTAAATAAATATTTTAGTAAATTCGAAGAAGATAAGCAAAAAAAGGAAAAAGATGGAAACGATGATAATAATAGTGATATATTTCTAGATGAAAATGAAGATAAAGAGAATAATATTATTAATAATAAAGATGATAATGAATCTGACAATTATGATGAAGATGATAATGATAATGATGATGAAAATGAAGAAATTAGTTATCAATAAATTATTATTATTTTTAGTTAAATTATTAATAATTTAATCATATTTTTTTGAATTGATTATATCTCATTTTGAATTCTCTATG
>Ga0247610_10004590_pt1 | contig 14740 bp, 6 predicted proteins | sample 174DNAGHGhighgp2_FD_193483 | JGI IMG/M metagenome (GOLD analysis project Ga0247610, IMG submission 193483) | Sheep rumen microbial communities from Palmerston North, Manawatu-Wanganui, New Zealand - 1742 DNA GHGhigh gp2 | ecosystem: Host-associated > Mammals > Digestive system > Stomach > Rumen ... | reverse complement strand
AGCACCTATTTAAGTAAAAGGACTAAAAAAACAAGACCCTCAACGAGAATCTTGATTTTTAATTCATAGCGTTAAAATCAATCCACCCGACGTCATCATCTCTTCGAATAGGTTCCAGAAGGTCATTAGGAAGATCTACACCCTTATATTTCCTGTCCAGTTCCTCGTACAATTCGCGTCGACGTTGCTCTTTCTCATCGCGCTCTCGACGGATCCTCTCACGTTCATGGCGGCTTACTTCGGGAAACATATAGATGCAGCACCCAAACAGATAAACTCCAGCGCAACCAGCCATTACCAGGAAACCATGCCACACAGCCGTCAGCACGTCGTTGCCCCCGTGCAGCCCGCTCCACAGCGAGCCGCCCAGCCAGATGCTCATCCACATCAGCATCATCAACCGGCCGCGCCTGTCTAAACCCTTATTTCTCTTCCGTGACATCGTTCCGTCTCCTTTCTATCCTTTAGACTCCCAAAACCCCGTTTCGTTTACTTCAGCTCCACCGTCACCGAATTAATTCACAAGTGAAAAAAACGCCCCGTGATGACACGGGACGCAATAGCCTGTGAATGGTCTCTATGTGTCAAATCAAACGAGACTCAGGCTTTATTAGTCAACGGGAGCGAAGTCCACCTTGCTCAGCTCACGACCGAAACGGTTGAGCGCCTTCTGAATCTTTTCGACAGTCTTGGTGCTTGGATGGCGACGCCCTGTCACATAATGCGACAGCTGACCTTGAGCAACGCCAGTGATGCGGGACAAGCCTGCCAACGTCAACAGACCCTTGTAGTACTGCAGGAATGACGGCACGTCATAGCTGAAGACGAACTCCACCTCCTCAAACGGCTTGCCCTCCTCTGCATAGTATTCCTTCATCTCCTGGTAGGCAGCGTTGAAGTCCTCGACTACCTCGGCCACGGTATCGCCAACACCGCTCACGCCATAATCCAAACCGTCATCATCGGGCATATAGGCTCCATAACCACCATCACCGCCCCGCTCTATAAATACTCTAACCTTCTTCATAATATCCACTGTTAAATGATAATCTTGAGTCATAACACATTGAATTTAGGGTTATTGTAACCCTGAATCCCGCTTGATTGACTTGAGTGTGCCTGGTTTAACCTCTTCACTCAAGTGGTTGCTAGTTGTGAACGTCTTGCCGGTAATCGGGCTGTACCATAGCGGGTGGCCAGCGCGTTGTTTGTTCAGCTTCTCGCAGCCGATGGCAAGCAGCTTTCTGTGAAGTTCGTTGTACTTCATACATCTCTTGTTTGATTTGACACCGCAAAGTTAATGATATTAATTTTAATATCAAAACATATTCAGCATCTTTTTTACAAAAAGCAGATTTTGCTCCCGTATCTTCTTGATATTCAACAAATTTGGATCAAGAAACAAAAAAAATGGCCTAAACTATTGAGGTGGAGGTATTTTTGGGGTCCAAAAGTCATATCTTGTTATTGCCACCCAAAAGGCAACAAAAAATCATTCATGCTGGTAGTGTGAAATTGGACGTAGTGGAAATCGCACGATTGAAGCAATAAGAATCTTTGTAGTGTGTTTTCACTATTGTGCTGTAAACTAAAGACAAAAACGGTTGTTAAAATGGCAACCGAGATTGAACCTTGATGATTCAAGGTGAGACGCATTGAGTATTCGGCGGTAATTTAATTGTTTGGATATCAGTGCTGTCGATGACTCTTTGAGGCTCATCCGTCCTAGACCTGAGGTACCACATCAAAAACACGAAGCGACCGACTGCCCGCGCAGCCGGCCGTTTTTTTGTGGATGTATGGGAAATGGGCATGCTTGTGATAAGAATTGAAAAAAGTTGATTACCTTTGTGGGAAAATATAAATCAATGATTCTATCAACCGATATTAACTTCTAATACTAAAGGCAATGAAACAATTCTTCCGCTTTTCACTCCTGCTGCTGGTTCTCCTGCTGCCAGCCACAGCATCTGCCTACGGCTACGACTTCGAGGTCGATGGCATCTATTACGACATCAACGACAACGGCAACGAAGTCACTGTCACGTTAAAAAGAGAGTATTATCTCAATGTCTATGACTATTCAGGTAACGTGACCATTCCTGCGACTGTTACTTACAACGGAACCACCTACTCTGTCACCTCCATCGGCAAAGGTGCGTTTTATGGTTGCAGTGGACTGACGGGCGTAGAGATTCCGAATTCTGTCACTTCCATCGGCAATAGTGCGTTTGATGGTTGCAGTGGACTGACGGGAATCACCATCCCGGAATCCGTCACCTCCATCGGCGACAGGGTGTTCGTTTCATGTAACAATTTGACAAGCATCACCGTGGAAAGCGGCAACACGGCATATGATTCCCGTGACAACTGTAATGCCATTATTGAAACGGCTTCTAACACGTTGATAGTTGGATGTAAAAAAACTGTTATACCCAATACCGTCACTTCCATCGGCAATGGTGCGTTCAGTCATTGCAGCGGCCTGACAAGCGTGACGATTCCGAATTCCGTCACTTCCATCGGTGGTGAGGCGTTTGCTAGCTGCAGTAGCTTGACGAGCGTGACGATTGGCAATTCCGTCACCTCCATCGGCGAACGTGCCTTCATGGATTGCAGTCGTCTGAGGAACTTGACGATACCGAATTCCGTCACTTCCATCGGCAGGAATGCGTTTGAAAATACCGAGTGGTTTGATAATCAACCAGATGGTCTTGTTTACGCTGGGCTGGTAGCTTATAAGTACCAAGGCACGATGCCCGCAGGGACACATATCATTATAATTGATGGCACGAAAGGTATCGCAGATGCTGCGTTCGAGTGGTGCAGTAGGCTTACGAGCGTGACAATCCCGAATTCCGTCATTTCCATCGGCGAAAGAGCGTTCTATGAATGCGATGGCCTGACAAGCGTGACGATTGGCAATTCCGTCACTTCCATCGGTGGTGGTGCGTTCAGTCATTGCCGCAGCCTAACAAGCGTGGAGATTCCTAATTCCGTCACTTCCATCGGTGGTGAGGCGTTCTATTCGTGCAGTGGCTTGACAAGCGTGACGATTGGCAATTCCGTCACTAGCATTGGCGAATGTGCCTTCATGGATTGCAGTCGTCTGAGGAGCGTGACGATACCGAATTCTGTCACGTCAATTGGTTCCGGCGCGTTCTCTGGTTGCAGTGGCTTAACCAGTGTGAACATCTCTAACTCAGTCACTTCGATTGAATCAAATACGTTTTATAACTGCAGCGGCCTGACAAGCGTGGAGATTCCGAATTCCGTCACTTCCATCGGCGGTGAGGCGTTCAGTAATTGCAGCGGCTTGACAAGTGTGGAGATTCCGAATTCCGTCACTTCCATCGGCGATCAAGCGTTCTATTGGTGTGGTGGCCTGACAAGCGTGACGATTGGGAATTCCGTCACCTCCATCGGCGAATATGCGTTCGGTGGTTGCACATCATTGGATACCCTCAATTTCAATGCAGTAGAGTGCGTTGATTTCGGTTCAACAGGAAACAATAGTCCTTTCTATTACTTAAATAATATCTCGACTGTCAATATTGGTAATAGTGTACAGAAGATTCCAGCCTATTTTGCATACTGTTTCACCAAATTGACGAGCGTGACTATCCCGAATTCCGTCATTTCCATCGGCGAATGTGCCTTCATGGGTTGCAGTAGGCTTACGAGCATAGCGATTCCGAATTCCGTCACTACCATTGGCGAATATGCGTTCTATAGTTGCAATAGCATGACGAGCGTGTCGATTGGCAATTCCGTCACCTCTATCGGCAATTTTGCATTCCAACGTTGCACTTTATTGGATACCCTCAGATTTAATGCTGTTTCATGTGACAATTTCAGATTATTGACAGATGACGGTTCTTTATATAGTTTAGATATCTCAACCATCATCATAGGTGATAGCGTACAGAAGATACCCGCTTATTTTGCACACGGTTTACGTAAATTGTCGAGCGTGACGATTGGGAATTCCGTCACCTCCATCGGCGAAAGAGCGTTCTCTGGTTGCATTGGCCTGACAAGCATCACCATTCCGAGCTCCGTTACTTCAATCGGTGCCGCGGCATTCGAGAACTGCAGCGGCCTGACCAACATCACCATTCCAGACTCCGTCACTTCAATCGGTGCCGCGACATTCGAGAACTGCAGCGGCCTGACAAGCGTTTCGATTGGGAATTCCGTCACTTCCATCGGCGAAAGAGCGTTCGCTGATTGCAGTAGCCTGACGAGCGTGTCGATTGGGAATTCCGTCACTCATATCGGAGATGAGGCGTTCAGGTATTGCCGTCTTTTGGCTAGCGTGACGATGGGGAATTCTGTCACTTACATCGGCGGTTCAGCGTTCGCTGGCTGCTGGGGCCTGACCAACATCAACATTCCAAACTCCGTCACTTACATCGGCGATCGTGCGTTCACTGTTACTGGTCTGACAAGCATCACCATTCCTAACTCCGTTACTTCAATCGGTGCCTCGGCATTCGAGGACTGCTGGGGCCTGACGGATGTGTATTGCTACATTGCTGACCTCTCGAGAGTATCGAGCGGAAATCGACAATTCTATTTGAGTAATGCTGATTACTCTGGTCGTACGCTTCATGTGCTGCAGGGGATGGCTGATGCCTATCGGGCAGACGAGAACTGGTATCCCTATTTTGGGCAGATTGTTGACGATTTGATGCCACCCCTGCCAGGTGACATAAATGGCGACCGTGAGGTGAACTTAGCAGACGTGAATGCCGTCATCGACATCATCCTGAATGGTAGCGGGAATCCCAGCGGTGACGTGAACGGAGATGGAGAAATCAACATTGCTGACATCAACTCCATCATTAACATCATCCTGAGTGGCGCCGAGAATTGAATAAAAAGGCGAATGATGACACAGCCTCAGATTGAACCTTGGTGATTCAAGGTGAGACGCAGTGAGTATTCGGCAGCAATTTAATTATTTGGATATCAGTGCTGTCAATGGCTCATTTCATCTCATAGAGGCTCATCCGTCCGAGACCTGAGGCACCACATCAAAAACAAGAACAAACAACCACGTCAACGGGATTTAGGTCTCGCTGGCGTGGCTGTTTTTATTGCTCATCGGCAGTTTGTAGAAATTATCGAAGTGGTTTGACGAGCCAAGCGATTTATGGGTTACCTTTTGTATTTATTATAGGCATTCTGGAGTTTGATGTGATAGTTATTATCCTTGTAATCAGAGCCATTGTAACGACAAGCAAAGCCTTCCCAATCTTTTTTCTTCAGGCAGCTTAGCATATCGCCGCTATTCTTAATAAATTCCATAAACAGCATGAGTTGCTCTCTCTCACCCTTGGACATGAGCTTAACAAAAGCATCTATTGTGCGGCATCCACATGCTTTGTAATTATTACCCATGATTTGGAACAATCCCCAACTGGCTGAGGCATTGGCAGCATCAGTGTTAATCAGGCGGGCCTTCAGCAAGCGTGCATACTCACCCACGCCACCAACGTAATATGCCTTACCCTTCTTCTGTGTCTGGTTCAGGATCTCGTTGTCCCTATATTTGCTGGGAACGATTCCACGTTTCTTAAGTTCTCTCCAGAACACATGACTCTCGAACAATATGGTAGGATGATTACTGAACACATATCCCGCTCCGCCGGCTTCAACGTCTTTGACAGCTTTGACCACTGCGACTTCAACGCCTAATACCTTGGCGGCATCCTCATAATCCTTGTCACCTATTTTACTGTTGGAAATTCTGCATCGGCCCTGGTAGATGAGTTCGCTCCAGGTTGCTTGACCAACGATACCATCAGCGACTAAGCCATTATCAGCTTGGAATTTTTTGACCTGGGCCTCGGTCAGTTGACCGAAAAAGCCATCGGGTTTCAATGAATATCCCAACTCGTTGAGTAAGGACTGCAGCAGCCATGCTTTGGAATTGCGGGTCTGAAAACTGGTAGTCACCTTTACAACACCCAAGTAATTCAGCACCTTGGGGCTGACTTTACTTGCACTTGACGATTTTGGCGATTTGGCCCTTCTTGTACGCATAGTAGGCACAATTTCTTGAGAACTGTCATCAATGATATCAGACTCACCATTAACTTCACTTAATAGACCACGCTCAATAATTTCAAATTCCTGTTCCATCATGATTAAGGGTTTTAATTTTAAGATGTTAAATGTTGTTTGCTCTAAACTTGTGAATTGATTTGATGCAAAGTTACACAAAAAGATTATGAGCAGAAAAAATATGGCAAAGTATATTCATCGTCTACACTTTTAGGGTAGATACACATAAAACCCCTAAACATGCACAAAATTACAATATATTATTTAACAATCGCTCTTATTCTTCAAAAATTTACACAATAGCATGCAATTATCCAACAGGCCCAGTGTCTGTGATTTGACTTTAGGTCTTTGCTGTTTTAGGGTTCACCTATCTGTTCAAACGTCAGAGTCCGGGCAGGGCATCGATGATGCACATCGGACGATACATTTTCCACCGGACAATTTATAATAAGATTGTAATATAGAACAATTCAGAATAATGCTGTACCTTTGCAAAAATTAATTCATGCTACTATGAAAATCAAAAGATCATTTTTCGCTTTAATCATGTTTGCTTCTATGATGTCGACAATGGGCCAGATGAACGCCCATGCACAGGAAATGGAAGCGCCCGACTGGAGAAAACTTCATTACCGGTCAGCAGAAGAAATGCGGACCCCTGTGAGGAGCATCAACTTCTCAGAGACACCCGCGCCAACCGAAGCGCCCCGCTTCGTGGCAGAGTTTGAACCCATGCAGGGTGTGGCGATTGCCTATCCGCTGGGTATTCCTGTTAGTTTAGTCAAATCGTTGGCCGAGAACTGCCAGGTGTACTGCATCGTGCAGCAGAGCCAGCAGTCATCGGCACGGTCGCGCTTCAACAGCGCCGGGGTGAACATGGATCGGGTCACCTTTGTGAACGCCAAGACTGATTCCTACTGGGTGCGCGACTACGGTCCCTGGTATATCTTTGCCGGCAAGAGTCCCGCCATCGTCGATAACGTGTATAACCGTCCGCGACCCAACGACGATGCGATACCCTCGGCTTTTGCCTCGTTCTGGGAAATCCCCCTCTACAGCATGAACCTGACACACACTGGAGGCAATATGATGCAGGACGGACGCGGCCACGCCGTCAGCGACAACCTGGTCATTAAAGAGAACAACAATGACGAGGCCAACGTGCGCCAGAAGATGCTCGAGTACCTTGGCATCGACAACTACCATATCACCATCGACCCGCAGAACGACTACATTGCCCATGTGGACTGCTGGGGAAAATACCTGGCCCCGGACAAAATCCTGATAGCGAAACTGCCGACGAGTGACAGCAGATATGAGAACTATGAGGCCGTCGCCAACTATTTCGCCACAACCAACTGCTGCTGGGGCTATCCCTACAAGGTGTACCGCGTCGAGGAACCCGGTGGCAGCATCCTTGCGCCCTATACCAACAGCCTCATCCTGAACAAGCACGTCTATGTGCCGATGGGCAGCAACAGCACTTATAATGAACGCGCGCTCCAGGTCTATAGGGATGCCATGCCTGGCTATGAGGTAGAGGGCGTGTACAACAATTCCTACAACACCCAGTGGCTCAACACCGACGCCCTGCACTGCCGCACGCGCGGTGTGATGGACTTCAACATGCTGTATATCGACCACAGGAACGTGCTCTTCGGCACACAGCAGTGTAAAGACTCCATCGCCATCACGAGCAAGTTCATCGCTTATAGCGGAAAGCCCTTGAAGGAGGACTCGCTGTTGGTTTACTACAGCATTGATGGAGGCCCCTACCAGACTGCACACATGAGAGCCACCGGCGTTCCCGACGAATATGTGGGCTACATCAAGGGCTATCACCAGGCATCAGAGGTTAACTACTACGTCTTTGGTGCCGACGAGTCAGGGCACCGCTATCAGCAACCGGTGTTCGGCGAACTGGATCCCCACCACTTCACGGTTAACATTTCCTACATTCGTGGTGACGTGAACGGCGACGGTGAGGTGAATATCCAAGACGTGACGATCCTAATCGACTACGTGCTGCATAGCAGTGGCACCATTAGCATTCCATCGGCTGATTGCAACGAGGACAATAAAGTCGACATCGCTGATGTCATCGCCCTGATTAACTATGTGCTGAACGACACTTGGCATTAAAGTACCAACAAAGTCAAGATATATCCCTCATGCTCTCACACGGGCGTGAGGGATTTTCTTGTTTCTGGGGTTTACTCGGTGATTGGCAAGGAGGTAAAAAGGATCAACCAATGACGAGAATTGAAAAAAGTTGATTAACTTTGTAGATTATACCTTTAAAAAATGATTCTACTTGCCCCCTCCACAACGAGGGATGTTATCCAATTCATTCACGAGATTTGCTGAACATTTCTTGTAGATATCAAGAATATTGTCAAAATTTGCGTATAATTTGTGCGTACGGTGATTTGTATTTTATGTTTCAAACACCATAAATACTAAAAATCAGCGATATCCGAAACTATTTGAGCATCTTTTTATTGATTTTTTAATCTTGTTAACGGGCTCTATTATGTAAAAACATACCGCGTTTCTTTGCGTTTTGCTGGAAAAGCATTACTTTTGCCATGTGTTGAATAGCGTCTAGTGTCAAATACCTCTTAATACTAACAAATTAATAGTATCATCATGAAACATTTTATTCTAATAGTCTTCTTGTTTCTGGCTACACTCATGCCAACATATGCGTATGACTTTGAAGTTGACGGCATCTACTACAATATCACTGGCAGTGGAACCGTAAGCGTGACTAAAGCAACAACACAAGGTAGAGATTACTCTGGTGATGTGATAATCCCTGAGTCTGTTATTTGCAAAGGAAACTCTTATGTTGTTACGGCTATCGGAGACTCGGCATTCCTTAATTGCGGGATAACCAGTATAGTTATTCCTGAAACCGTTACTGCTATAGGCGATCTTTCGTTTAGCAATTGCAGTATTACTACATTGACAATTCCCAACTCGGTCACAACTATCGGGAATTCAGCCTTTGAAGATGCAGGCCTTTGTAGTGTCTGCCTGCCAAATTCTGTTCACGAGGTCGGATACTATGCTTTTTCGGGGTGTTATTCGCTCCAAGATGTGACATTGTCTAATTCTCTCACAACGATAAGTTATTGTATGTTTTATTATTGTGAAAATCTGACCTCAATTGATATTCCCAACTCAGTCGTTAGCATAGGTCAATACGCATTTGGTTGTTGTTTTTCCTTGACACGTGTTAGCATCCCAGGTAGCGTTACCTCTATCGATAGAGATGCCTTCGTGGACTGTCCTTTAACAAGGGTGGATATTACAGATGTTGCCGCATGGTGCGAAATCGAGTTTCATGACAATCCCTTGACTACTGCGCAACATCTTTATCTAAATGGGACAGAAGTTAAGAATTTGGTGATACCAAACACAGCTTCTGTCATTAGCAGCGGTGCATTCAAAAACTGTTTGGGTTTGGAGAGTGTTGAGATGGCCAATTCTGTCACATGTATTGGCGATGAAGCATTTTATGACTGTATTCATCTGGCAAGCGTCCAGCTATCCGATTCTGTCACGAAAATAGGCTGGGGGGCATTCTGTGGATGTAACGCCTTGGAGAGCATTTATATTCCCAATTCTGTCACATCATACATTCGCTCTGCGACGTTCTATGACTGCACTGCTCTTAGGACAGTTACCATTGGCGAAGGCGTGACAGGTATAGATGACAACTCTTTCAGGAATTGTACAAGCCTTGACACGATTAATTTCAATGCGATCTCCTGTGCCGATTTTGAAGAATATACTTCAGGCCAGCCTTTTTACGGTTTAAATCTCTCGGTTCTCAATTTAGGAGATAAAGTGCAGCATATCCCGGCATATTTTGCTGTTGGCCAGGAAAGATTGACCAGAATGGTTATCGGTGACGCTGTTGAATCAATTGGTCTGAGTGCCTTTAAGAATTGTACGGGCTTGAAAAGCCTGACTATAGGCAAAGCGGCAACTACGATTGAATCCTCTGCTTTTGGGGGCTGCACTGCACTCGACACGCTCAATTTCAATGCTGTCAGCTGTCGGGACGACATCTATTCTGTTTATCAGCAGCCCTGGGCTGCCAGTCCCTTCTATGAATTGAATTTCTCGATAATCAATATAGGTGAGGATGTTCAGCGCATCCCATCTTATTTTGCCTACCAAAACGTGTCGTTGACCGACTTGAACATTCCTGCGTCGCTGAATGAAGTCGGAAATTGTGCTTTCTATGAATGCAGCAATTTGGAAAATGTAGTAATGGCCGATTCCAGTTTGCTGGCTCGAGTCAAGAGTTATGCGTTCTACAACTGCACCAAGATGAAGTTGGCGCTTACAAATTCATGCGGGTTTAACTATGTTGAAGAGTATGCGTTTGCTAACTGCCCCGGCTTGACAGGGGATCTTATAATAAATGGTTCTGTCCCTGAGAATGCCTTTGACGGATGCAGCGGATTGAACAGTTTGACCATCGGTCCAAGAGTATCTTGGCTCAATAGCAGTTATTCTTTTCGGGGCTGCACAAGTTTGGAAACGCTCAATTTCAATGCTGTCTCTTGCACTGACTTCAAGGACGTAGAAGAGGCTCGTCCGTTCTATGACTTAAACATCCGGACCATTCATATTGGTGACAGTGTGCAGCGTGTTCCTGATTTTTTTGCCACAGGCTTTTCTCAATTGACCACATTAACCATCGGTAAGTCGGTAAAGGAATTCGGAGATAGCGTGTTTTGCGGCTGTACCGCGCTTCAGACAATTGACTTTAATGCCGTAGCATGTGAAGACTTTAGTGTAAAGAAAAGTGAGCGTCCATTCAGTGATTTGAATTTCTCGAGATTCAATATCGGTGACGATGTGCTGAGGGTTCCGAGTCGCCTGGTTTCCGGTGTAAAGGCTACATTTGAGATGACTATAGGTCGTTCAGTCTCTTCGATTGGAAATAGCGCGTTTGATAGCTGTCCAGGAGTGGTTTCGGTTTCTGTGTCAAGAAATAATCCCAAGTATGACTCCCGCAACGACTGCAATGCGATTATTGAGACAGTCAGCAATACGTTAGTTCGTGGGTTCAGGTGCTCGACAGTTCCTGGTACGGTCACCGCCATCGGAGACTCGGCCTTCTGCCGTAGCGACAGTTTGACTCGCATTGTCATCCCTAATTCGGTTATCACTATTGGCAGCAACGCGTTTATCTTTTGTGAGGATTTGAAAGACATCACTTTCGGGAACTCGTTAACTACCATTGGCGAAAAAGCATTCTTCTGGACGGGTCTTAACCGCATTGACTTGCCCAATTCGGTAACAAGCCTTGGCAAATCGGCTTTTAGTAATTGCGAGAAGGTAACCAGCATTAAGCTATCTAATGGTTTAACAACGATTAGTGAGAATGCCTTTTATTATTGTCCAAGTCTATTGGAGTTGTCCATCCCCGAGTCTGTCATGACAATTTGCGACAACGCTTTTGCTGGTTGCTCTAGGATGCGAGTTCTGACAATTCCCAAATCTGTGAAAAGCATTGGCGTGAATGCCTTCTCTGGCCATATTGATACACTTTACTATAATGCCGTGTCGTGTGCTATGTTCCCCAGATCTTTCGATAATCCTTTCTCCAAAGGTGGTGTTTCGACAATAATTATAGGTGATAGTGTTAAGGACATACCTTCATATTTCGCCGTTGACCAGTATAACTTGACAAGTCTCACAATTGGCAACTCGGTGGAAACCATCGGTTGGGAAGCATTTTATAACTGTAATAAACTGACGACTGTCACCATCCCAAGTTCAGTCATCAAGATCGGCGGCAATGCATTTCAATCCTGCACCAGTCTGGATACCCTGAACTACAATGCCATTTCATGCGCTGATGAAGAAGTTACCAATAATGGTCCTTTCTATAGGTTGAATATCACCACCATCAACGTCGGCGAAGGTGTTGAATATATACCAGCCCGCATGGCACATGGCTTGAAGAGTTTAAAGAATCTCAACTTGCCCAGCACACTCAAGGGTATTGGTGTTTGGACTTTTGTCGGTTGTGACAGTCTCATGACGTTGACCATCCCAAGTTCGGTGACCAGTATAGGTGAAAACGCTTTTGCTTGCAGCAATGCCCATAATTTCGAAACGGTTTATTGCTACATTCCCCACCCGTCCATGGTCTCACTGGGAAGCGGTGCCTTCACTGCCTCACACTTTACCGCTCATAACTGGCGTACACTATATGTCCCAGCGGGTTCTGGCGAGGCATATAGAGCATCTTCTGAATGGCGTTATTTTTTTCCTCATATCGTTGAGATGGAAGGATTAACAGGCGATGTGAATGGTGATGGAGGTATAGATGTCTCTGACGTAACTTCTCTTATTGATCTGCTGCTTAGTGGTGGAGAGATTCCTATTGGGGCTGATGTTAATGGAGATGGTCATGTAGATATTTCTGATGTAACTGCCCTTATCGATAGACTGTTAAACGGGAATTAATCGGAAATTATAGTCAAGATAATAGTAATTTCCCTTATGCCCTACTTGAACTGCACCCCAAAAGTTAGACACAAAACTTTTGGAGTGCAGTTTGTTTATGAAGTATGGTTTTGAAGAAAAGCTGAGTGTTATAAGCGAAATCACGTGTGGTAAAGGTCTGCAAACAGTATGTCGAGAGCAGCATCTTGACCGTCATGTGAACTGCACCCCAAAAGTTAGACACAAAACTTTTGGGGTGCAGTTCATCCTGAGTGTGAGGGATATGTTTTTATTGGACACTCTTGTGATTTGTAATTGAAAGCTGAAAAGATTTGACTCCGTTAGTTGCCTGAGCGAAGGCCGCCCACCAGGTCGTCGTTCTCGACTGTGGTGCTGGTCTGCTTGACGCTCGTGTTGCTGGAGCCGAAGGCGTAGCTTAGCGACAACTGCACATTGCGCTGGTTGAAGTGGCCTACACCGTGATTCACATAATCGCCCTGCGTGATATATCCCTTGGACACATCATACTTGTGCAGGATGGAATTGGCAGTCAGTTTCACCGTCAGGCGGTTGTCCTTGAGGAACGAACGTGACAGGCCCAGCATGATGGTGGGATTGGGCATGGTGCTGTAGCCATACACATGGCGCAAGTCATGGCCGATGCCGTACCACATGCAGGTCGCCGTTGCGCGCAGTTTCCATGGCAATTGCTGCGTGAGTTGGGCATACAGGTTACCGCCCCATCCGCTGTTGGTCAAGTCCTGGGAGGGATTGCGGTAGCGCTTGTAGCACAGTTCCCCGTTCATGTAGAAAGTGGTCTTGGATGTCATCATCCACTGCACAAAGCCCCCCACGCCAACCATCAGGTAATGGCAGTCATTGCTGTTGGTCAAGTGGACAATGCCGTCCTGGACTGTGCGATAAGTGCCGATGAGGTTACGGGTGATGGTCAAGGTGGGCTTGATATTGAAAGTCAAGCGGTTACCCGTGTGCTGGAAGTTGATGCTCAGCATGTTGTTGCGGGCACTCGACAGGTACGGATTGCCATATTCTATCGTCGTGGTATAACGCCTGACTGCGGGGTTGAGATACTGAATGCCAGGGCGGTTCAGACTCGTAGCCCACGACAGGCGCAGGCTGTTGAACGGCGATAGTTGCCAGTGCACGCTCGCCGAGGGTACCAAGTCATGCAGGTCGCGCCCGAAGGGTTCCCCGTCACCATTGGGATAACTGGCGCGAAAGTGGCTGTACTCATAGCGCAAGCCGCCGCGCAGGGTGAAGTCGCCCACCTGGTAGCGCCATGAGGCATAGGCGGCCCCCACATGCATATCGTGCTTGAAGCGGGTGTCGGTGTCCAGTTCAGCACCGCTGTTATACTGCATGCGGTTGTGGCTCTTGTTCAGGCGCAGGATGTACTTGCCGCCCACCTCCAGCAGATGATACCCCCATAGCGGCAGTTGATAGTCGAGTTGCCACGTGTGCTCGACGAAGCGTTCCTTGCCCCACTTGCTGTAGGCCGTGTAGTCAAACGGCGGATTGACCAGATTGATGAGCGAGTCGTACTGTTCCTCGTGCTGACCCGTGGTCGAGAACATGTAGGAGGCGGTCAGTACTTCGTCTTTGCGACTGGTGCGATGCTCCCAGTCGGCACGGCCGTTCCACGACATGAAGCCATATTGCGGCAGGTTAAACGGGTTATCATAGGACGTCATCAGCTGCCCTGCCGCGTCATAATACTCGATGTGGCTGTCACCGTAGATGTTCAGCCCGTAGCGGTAACCGCCGAAGGACGCAGTTATCAGGTTCAGCGAATCGATTTCCAGGCTGGCATTCAAATCGAGACTATAGACCCACGCAGGTTGCTTGTTGCGATAGAGATTATACATCGTGGTGCCCGTGTCTTTATAGGTGGTCCATGTCTCGTCCTCACCTGCGAACTGGCGATGTGCCTGTTTCTGGTAAAATGCTGTCGTTCCCAGTGTGAACTTACCAACTCGTGCCGCGACATAGACACTCGCATTGGGCGAGCCGAAAGTGTTGATCGATGCCGACACCGTGCCGTTGACACCCTCAATGCGCACACCTTCGACGGTGACGATGTTCAGGATGGCAGTGGCGCCCTCGGCATCATAGCGGGCATCGGGCTCGGTGATGACCTCGATGCGCTTGATCACGCTGGCCGGCATGG
>Ga0247610_10004589_pt1 | contig 14745 bp, 6 predicted proteins | sample 174DNAGHGhighgp2_FD_193483 | JGI IMG/M metagenome (GOLD analysis project Ga0247610, IMG submission 193483) | Sheep rumen microbial communities from Palmerston North, Manawatu-Wanganui, New Zealand - 1742 DNA GHGhigh gp2 | ecosystem: Host-associated > Mammals > Digestive system > Stomach > Rumen ... | reverse complement strand
TTTTTCAATGGTGGAGAGCAGAGAAGAAATGACATTGAGGGTCATGGTGTTCTGCGAGAAGAGTTCGTTCTCGCCGATGGCGACACGCAGTTCGTAGGAAGCGGCTCCATCCACTTTGTCCCAGGAGAGGGTGATCATGACATCATCATTCTGCTCCAGAAGGGCGGCTTTGAGGTTCTTAGGCGTATAGTCCACCTCAACGATTTCTTCGTATTGCGCCTGTACGCTGAGGTCGGAGGTGATATTGGTCAGCGGTTTGGACCATCCGGTGAAGGTGTATCCTTCGCGTGTCGGTTCGGGGTTCAAGCCCTGTGCGTCATGCCCTTCCTCCACTTTCTCTGTGCCAAGGATAGTGAGGTCCCAGTCATAGTAGGTGACAGTGAAATAGACTTTTGCTACTTCGTACTGCGCAGTAACGGTCAAGTCTTCTGTTACTTTGGAGAAGTCCTTGTCCCATCCGGTGAAGGTATATCCTGTGCGAACAGGGTCATTGGGAGCGGTAGCGGCAGCGCCGTGCTCTACTTCCTCGCTCTTGAGAATGGTTTCGCCGTCGTAATCCACAAAAGTAACGGTGTATTTATTAATTTCGTATAGTGCTTTGATATCCAAGTCGGCTTTTACATGGTCAAACTCCGTATCCCAACCGGTGAAGTGGTATCCTTCTACCGCGGGTATATCTTTCTCTTCCGGAGCAGTAGCTGCCTCGTTCCAGTTGATAGTTTGGCTCTCTCCTATCTGCGTCTTGCCGTCCTGTCCGAAGAAACGTACAGTATATTTGTTGATTTCGTAGGTTGCTTTGACGATGAGATCGGAAGTAACATTCTTGTATTCCTGATCCCATCCGGTGAAGGTGTATCCTGTGCGTGTCGGGTCATTGGGTGCGGTAGCGGCAGCGCCGTGCTCTACTTCCTCGCTCTTGAGAATGTTTTCGCCGTCGTAATCCACAAAAGTAACGGTGTATTTGTTTATTTCGTATAGTGCTTTGATATCCAAGTCCATCGTCACATGGTGATAGTCCTGATCCCATCCTGTGAAGTGGTATCCTTCGCGTGAAGGTGTCGGAGCTACTGCGTCGGTGCTGTGCTCCACTTGTTGCTCATCGAGTTTGGTGTTATCCCAGTCGTAGAAGGTGATGGTGAATTTGCGTAGACTGGATTCGAACACGGCCTCCAAAACTACGTTATTCGTGAGATATTCCACTTCGGGAGTCCATCCGACGAAAGTGTAGTCAAACATATCGTCGGATTCTTTCTGCGGAATTTTGGGATATTCAGTCGGGTTATAGTATATTTTGCTGATATCAAAGCCATAGACAGCTTGCATCTCAAAGGTGGTCACACCCTCCACGCGGTAGGTAACAGAGAAGAGTATTTCGTAAGTGAACTGAGCCTTCACAGTCAAATCTTTGGTAATATTCTTCAAATCTTCCTGTTCAAAATTTTTGGTATTGTACCAGTAGTCGAAAATCCATCCGACTTTGGTAGCGACCATACCTTTGGCGTCTTGTCCGTCTTGCACTTCTTCGATTCCCAGCAGTTCACCGTCCCAGTTGAGATAGGTAACCGTCCATACTTTTTCAGTGTACTGTGCTTGATATTGCGAAGAATAGGTGATAATACTGAAGTCAGAACAGCCGGAAAGAGTTTTCCATCCCGTGAAAGCATAACCGTCACGTACGGGGTCAGGAGGAGCCACGGCACTTTCACCATACTCTATCCATTGTGCTTCGTTGATTTCTACCCAATTCCAGTCATAGAACTGGACAATAAATTTATGTTTTTCGTATAACGGTGTAAGGGTAAGGTCTGATTGCACGTTTGTGACCTCTTTGTCCCATCCAATAAAGTCATAGCCGTCGCGGATACGGTAGGAGTATTCATATGCATCCTTGCCTTTCTCTACCTCTTGTGTCTTATACACATCTCCATTCCAGTCCAAGAATGTAACGGTGAATACTTCCGGCTCCATCTCTATAATAGGGAATTCAAGCCAGATAATACTTTTAGAGTACTTTTTTTGGCATTCATAGGGCACGTACAAAGTACATTTGCTTTTATCCAGACCGCTAAAACAATCGGTATTTGCCAAATAGCACGGTTCTTCCGCATAGTTGTAAATCTCTGTCAAAGAGCCGCATTCGCTAAAGACGGAACCGCCGATATAGAATAATGTGGAAGGCAGCGAAAGTCTCTTCATATTTTCCAAAGTCTTGATAGCCTCTTTACACAAGCAAAGTACTCCTTCTGGCAGAACCAGCGATGTGATACCATCTTGTCCATCTATCGCCCAAGTGGCAATGAGACGTGTACCGTCCTTCACCTTGTATTCGCCCGTTAACGGCTTAGTCGTTGCTAACAGACATCCGTCGTAATAAACGGCTCCGTCACCATCTATATTTTCCTCGTACAACTTGGTACCCTTAAATACATCGTCTGTCAGTTCGTCCAAATAAGATGGAATATTGATTTGCTCAAGGTTGGTGCAATTAAAGAAAGCCTTTGCAGCAATCTCCTTAATGGTATTGGGCAGATTCACTTTGGTGATTCCGGTTGCATGTCGGAAAGCGTACATTCCCACTCCTGTCACCGTGTAATCCATGCCTTTGTAATTCACCTTATCCGCCACTGTCACTTCTCCGCTTAGTGTAGCGTAGTTATCCGTACTGTTGTTCTCATAGGTTACCACCGCCGTCCCCTCCTCCGAGAGACGGTAATACAACTTACCGTACTTAATGATTTCGTTTACTCCTTTCGCTCGTATATTTTTGAATTCTTTCCATCCTTCTGCGGCTTTGTAATCACTCAGGCTAGCCGACGGCACGTAGAGGATACATTCAGAAGGAATATAACTAAAGGAAGAGTTTTCTGCCGTCGAAGGCGTCTCATTCAATGGATAAACATAACTTAACGCTTGATCTCCCGAGAAGATATTTTCACCTACCGAAGCGAGCGAAGCAGGGAGCGTAATGGATGTCAGGGCTTCACATTGGGAAAAAGCGTAATGGTCTATTGCTTGTAATCCTTCTGACAACTTGACGTAGCTGAGTTTCTTGCAACTTTCAAAACATCCTTCACTTATCTTTTCCACACCGGCAGGAATAGAAACGGATGTGAGTGCCCCGCAATCATAGAATGCATAGTTTCCTATCTCGCTTAAGGTCACTGGCAACTGGATGTTTTTCAATGCTTTACACCCATTGAAAGCACTCATGCCAATTTTAATCAGTCCTGAAGGGAGAGTAATGTTAGTCAATCCTGTACATAAACAAAATGTACTTGTCGGAATCTCCGTAATGGTATTCGGTAATGAAACGGATGTCAATTGTGAACAGTCCCTAAAAACTTCTTTTCCAAACGCCGTTACGGAATACGTGTAATTGCCGTATTTGACGGAAGCGGGAATAACGAGTTCGCCGCTGAGGTTCTTGTTCTCCCCGTCTTTAAAGACGGTAGCCGTCAGGTCTTCATTCAAGAGATAGGTCAAATTACCAATTTTCTGCAATCCGGTAGTTATGGCTTCTACTTTCTCTTCCTCCGGGGTTTCTTCCGGTTGGACATCTACAGGGGACTCGCCCGGTTCTAATATATTACCGAATTTGTTCCATACATCGGCAGCCTTATACGCCGCTTTACTGCCTTTAGGCACATAAAGAATACATTTCGACAGATCCACTCCTTCAAACACATTTGCTTTGAGAAGTTGCGGGGTGGTCCTGTTGTTAGTAATCGTCTTTATGCCCGAATGGGCAAAAGCGAAATCACCAATGGAAAGCAAAGAGGCGGGAAGATAGATATTGGTTAAGCGCTCACAACCTTCAAAAGCTGAATGACCGATACCGGTAAGCTTGTTCGATAATTTAATGACATTCAGGAGTGTACATCCATAGAATGCTCTTTCTCCGATTGTTTGCACCGGGCAGGAAAGATTACCTCCGTTCACAGATATAAGGTTTGTACATCCTTCAAAAGCACTCCTTCCAATGGATGTGGCACTTGTAATAACGACAGAGGGTAAAGAAGAGCAATTAAAGAAGGCATTCCCCGGAATTTCCTTTAATGTAGTGGGGAAATTTACCGAAACAAGATTGGTACAACCGCTAAAAGTACCCGTTCCTAACGTTGTTAATCCCTCATTCAGTTTGATGGCAGTAAGTCCTGTGTGATCTTTAAAAGCGTCTGCTACAAGTGATTTTATGGTGTGCGGAAGGTTCATTTGCAACGAGCTCGATCCCTTTTGTGTAAAACGACCAATTCTAACAACGTTTACTTTTACATATTCCATTTTTTCAAAAACCGCTTCTGTATATGTCTCTTTACGTATTTTAACTTGAGCGGGAATATTCAGCTCGCCTTGTGGGGCCATGATCTCATTATAACTTTTAACACTGCATCCGTCTAGTTCTTCCACGTAATTAAACTCGAGATCAGTTTGCACTAGTCTATCCCAATATACAAACACCCGACCATACGCCCACATAACTGCAGGGAAGAGCAATGCGGCAAGGAGAGTAAAGCAGAATAAGAAGAACGATTTTCTTTTTGCCCCGAGGGCAGGATTCATTGTGCGTTTCATAATTATATTTGTTTTAAATGTTTTTTCGTAGTTATACATATTGTCCTAAAATCACGGGATATTATACTATGTATAATATAGGTAGCGGTAGGATACGATAAAAGCAGTACCTACTCTCAACTTTCCGTGCTCTTGCCTCTATAACGAAGTGCATGGTACCGAAGGTTCGTTACTTCGAAAAGATGGAAATTTCGCTGCAAAGATATAACTTTTTTTTGATATATGCAAAAATATGCAGTATATTTTCGATTTTTTTCGCAAAAGTCGAAATATTTTCACTAGAGGGACTAGAAGCACTAGAGGGACTAGAAGTACTAGAGGGACTAGAAGTTCTATTTCAATTTATGCGAATTTTAGGGTAAAAAAGGAGTGTAAAAGAATAATTTGTAGCGAATATTTGCACATTTCGAATTTTTATTGTAATTTTGCAGTCATTATGGAAGAATATTTTATGAGAAGCGCAGCGCTATTAGGGTCCGATACGATGGAAGCGTTGCGGACAAAACGTGTGATTATTTTCGGGGTAGGCGGAGTCGGTTCGTGGTGTGCTGAAGCGTTGGTTCGTACCGGTCTGACCCATCTGACCATAGTGGATGGCGATACAGTTCAGCCGTCCAATATCAACCGCCAACTGCCAGCTATCCGCTCCACGATAGGATTGCCTAAAGTGGAAGCCCTGCGTGAGCGGCTTCTATCCATCAATCCAGAAGCGGAAATAACCGCTATCGCGGAATACTACGGTCAAAATGGACTTGCAAAAGAAACGGCATATGATTTTCATCTTTCCTCTTTTGACTTTCTCATCGACGCCATCGATGATGTGCGGGCGAAGACAGATCTTTTGCTGTTTGCTTCGCATCTTCGCGGATTGAAAATATTCTCTTCTATGGGTGCCGCCTTGCGACTCGATCCTACCCAAATAACCACGGGCGAACTGATGACCGTCAAAGGAGACGCTCTTGCGAGAGCCGTACGAGAACGGATGAAACGTCTCAACCGCAAACCACACAAAAAAATACGTTGTGTTTATTCATCCGAGCAGGCTCAGAAATGTGATACCCGCGGCTCTTTGATGCAGGTAACCGCCGTGTTCGGTTGCACCCTCGCCAGTATGGTAATCGGGAATGTTTAAGGCGCGAGATAGGAGGCTAATTCAACGGTGACAGGATGGTCCTTGCCGTATATGCGCAATGCGATCTCATATGCCTGTTGCCAACAGTTTCTTGCTTCGTTTGTTTTGTTCTGGTAATCATATACGGCGCCCAATGATTGAAGGAATAACACGCAGTAGTAATCGTTATTATCCGGCAGAAGCGCCAATGCTTGTTGAATACGCTGTTCTGCCCTGCTGTATTGGTTTTGTACCACATCAATGGCTGCCATATTATTGAGCAGTTCGGCGTGCATAAGTTTGATTTTCTTTTCTTCATCCGGAGATGTGTTTTCTATCGCTGTATAGACTTTCTCTGCTTGGTCAAAATAATATTGTGCGGAGTCTATCTGATGGAGGTAATAGTGCACAGACCCCATATTAATCATTCTGGCTGCGGTTTTTTCATGTTTATCTCCGTAAATGGCAATATACATGTTCAATGCGCGGCGTTGTTCCTCTTTCGCCTCTTTGTATTTTTTCAAACAGATAAGTGCATACGCCACATTGTTCTGCGCTTGTGCCGCATGTAAGGATTGTGGTCCTTCATTGGCAATAGCATAACGTAAGGCTCTGCGGTAAAGAGTTAGTGCTTCATCAAAGCGATAGTTCATCTTGTCATAGAAATTACCGGCATCAAGTTGCCATTGGACGTTGGTGGTATCCAGCTCCGCACGTTTGAGCAGATAATAAAGTGCCGAATCATTCTGAAAACGGCTCAAATGAATGGCATATAAATTGTAATAATCACCGGCGAGTTCTCCCCGCTGCACCTCTGCTACACGCTGTATGCGACGGATTTTTTTCTCTCGTTCCGCCGGATCTCCTTTCGCAAGAATACGCTCTTGCGCTAATTGCAAATCCCCTTGCTCTATCGCCTGTTGAATCAAACTGTCAGATGACGTCATTCCTTTATAGTCCGTCCGCGCGTAACGTTCCGCCATTTGCTCGATGAGGGGTTCAAAGTTGTCATATTGCTGCTCTATCTTACTTAACTGTTCCTCGTATTCCTGATTGCTTAGTTTTGCCTGTGCCAACTGCTCATTGAGGGCATTGAGTTGTTCCTCATAATAGCGTTCTATATTCTCCCGAGCCGCCTGCTCGATGCGCTGTTTGTCTTTCTGCAGCTGACGTCGGCTAACCATGACAATCTCCAGCGGCACGGAGGATGAAAACGGCAATTGCCGCCCCACCAGTTCTGCCTCCTGTAACTCATATCCACCTTTATTCACTCCTGCCAACGCGTAGGGAGTGCCGTTTTTCTGTCCGGGCATGGTAATTTGAAACGATCCTGTTTCGTCTGTCATAACCGGATTATATTCTCCCTGCGGACGTACCACTACGCCCTGCAAACGCTGGGACGGTTGGTCCGGACGGGACACAGTACGCACATAGCCGGATTGAATCTGGGCTGAAGAGAACCGGATGCTGAATAGAGAAAGCAGCATCGCTATGGATAAAGCTGAATTTTTCATAACTCTACTATATCATTTTTTCCGCATGGAGCGTGCAGGACAGAGGATCTTGAGTGATCGGGTGTTTCTATCCGATAAGACTTGTGCTGGTCAGTTAGCGGAACCGAGAGCGTGAACCGTCCGTCGTCATCCGTCATCACTTCGTTTTGCTCCACAAGAATACGCGTATGGGGTTTTAGTTCACCGTCCATCAGCACTACAGCGCTCAACTCGCCATACACCCGCGCGTCACGAGAAAGAGGAATGGATAATTCGGACGAAAGGGTCACAACCGTGTCTATCGGCAGGTAATCGGGCGCCGTTATACGCAAAGAGACCTGTTTTCCTTTGAGACGGGCCGGCAAATACAGGAACTGCGCCTGTTCATTCCATCCGTTCACTGTATCCGTCCTTTCCTCGTCCGGCAAACTGAGCGTCAGTACAGCATCGTGCATAGCCGGAAGGGATTCAACGGCAGGTGTTCCTTCATACAAGCTAACTCGGCTGTCAAAAGGCTGGTTGAACAACCATACGGAAAGCAACGCGGCTATCACAAGCAGTGTCCCAATGGTCGAGAATACGGCGCGACGGATTATTCGGCGTTTTTGGCGTTGCCAGAGGCGGTCAAAACTGATACCTAACATGCGACTTACCACCTGCATTACAGCGCGTTCGCGTTTCATGTAAGCAGTCCCGCTGCCCTCTTCGTGAATATTCACACCGAGAATTTCACGATCTTCGTCCAAATTGTCCGAATGAGGGAAATGTTTGAGTAATGAGGGGTTATAACATTCTGTGGCCGGGTCTCCGCTATAGGGTCTTCCCTCTACGATGATGGGAATAATCCTGTCCCGTCGTCCCAGTTCAACAAAAGTGTCTATTTCTGCGCCGACCCAAGGAGATTGTGCTGAACGAGGACTACAGATAACCAGCAGATATTTCGATTGCTCCAACTTGTTACGCAGTTCTGTTTTCAACTCATTGGGCTGAATATCTGTATGGTAACGAAAACAGGGACGCAGACGTGTTTTCGGCAGTTCGCTGTTCTCATGTTGGATAGTGGTAGGGAGACGATAGCCTTCTATCTTCTCCTGCAACCATTTCGCCCACTTTTCATCCGAAGAACGGTAACTGACGAACGCATAGTATGTATATTCTTTTTCCATAACGGGAGGTATGATTTGACGTTAGTTGCATTTGAGTTTTCCGAGGATACATTGTACCATCACTTCGTCCTTGCGCACTGACTCTTCTGTCAGTTCGTCAAAAGGCTGTATGTTAGGATGTACGAACCAAGGATCCAAGCGCTCCATCTCTTTCCATTTTTCCGATTCGGGTAACTGCTCAATACGAATGCGTTCGTCTTTATCAAGAGCTTTGTATCCTAATAACAGCCGCTCCGTCAACCACCGTTGATGCTCCAAACGGGCATAATACTTCGGGTCTGTCCGGCGTAACACCGCATAGCAGTAATTGGCACTGTACAGGTTGGAGAACTGAAGGGTCAGTTTGAGATCGAACCAGTGTTTGCGTTTGCGTTGTGGATTAATCCTTGCCGCATTGTCCTCATATGCCTCGTTGGCTTCCTGTGCCCAACGCAGCCGATCCCGGAAGGTATTGTCATAGCAATCCTCCCGCATACCAAACGGATAGATGTTCGTGTAACGTGTGAAGTCTTTCGTCCATTGTGCCAGTGCAGAATTTGTAGCTTGGTACACGAGAACGGGGATATGCCTTGTCATGATGCTATCCGGCAGGTACAACGCTGTAGCCAGACTGGAACGCATATCATCCATACAGACAGCCACCGTGAGCATTTGTTCTTCATCGGCACTCCACTGCTCCATTAATTCGCGCACCTCGGGTGTGTCGGGACGGGCAGATATGAATTGCCATTCTATATCCAGAAAATCATCGTCAGGCGAAGGGATATACGGAGAAGTAATCATTTTTTTACTGTCTCCTTGCTGTTCCCAATGCACGTGTGTCCGGCGTGAAAGTTTGAACAGCGAGGCATAATGGCTTCGGAGAAAATCACTGTGCATATCCATCTGCTCGTCCACAATGGTGATACGTGTGCGCACTCCGTGGGTCTGAAAATTAGGGTAATGCGCGACATGCGCCGCTGTGAAAGCCAAAGCGTATGCTGTCTGCGAACAACCTAACAGCACCAGATGGACATACTCCTTGTCTTCCGCCGAAGGATGCTCATGGCGGTTCAGCATAGGATACCCTTCATTGTTGACCAGCACTCGCTGCGCCCAACTCTCCTGCGCATTCATTACCGTTAGATGTAATTGGGCAGGAAGAGGAACTGTTTGCAGCTGCAATATTCGCAGCGTATTGAGATGATTACAGAGAAAATAGCACTCTATAGTGCGATGACCCTGCTCTGCCATGTTCTTGATAAGAGAGAGGCTCTGTATATTCTTGGAATCATGGTCTTCCTCTCCGGGTTCACCGAGAATGAACACGCGCTTTGCGAGTTGCGCATGTACGGAAACCAACTGTTCCTCTTGTGTCCGATGACCATACAGCACCACTATGCGACTCCTGAGAGAACGGTGCTGTATTTGCGCGAAGAGACGCTTGCGAACCTCCTCTGCATCTTGCTCCGTGAGTACCACGACCGGCGAAGAACTATTGTCGTCACATTGGCCAAGTATGGTATCCACCAACATTTCGTCCGCGCCTAAAAAGAGCGTATGGTCCTGAAAACGATAGCGTACAAGCCCCTTACTGAATGCCGTAACACGGTTCTCCACCATGTTGCTTAACAGCGAAATAAGCATGCTTGACACAAGAACCAATCCGATGAGATTGATGATTACCTGAAGTCCGAAGTTGTTGTCCTCATAGAATTCTCCAGGAGACAGCATAAGGGAAATCAGATGCCGCAGGCTGATAGGGTAACCTAACAGGGCATTAGTTCCCCAAAACAACAACATAAGGAAACATACCACGAGCGCAAGCCATAGTATCTGTCGTCCCTGTCCCTGACTAAGCAGACGGTCTATGCGGTAAAGAAACCTATTCATATACCTTATTGAATTTTGACACCAGACGCATCGTACATACTGCCCTCCTGCAAAATGTAGAGTACGCCGTCGATGAGGATCTTTTGGCTGTTGGCTGTTGGCTTTTGGCTGTTAACTGCATCTATTCCCGTACCGGTATCTTTGATGGTTACCTCGAAGGACTCGCCTTGTGCCCAATCACTGATGGCACTGCCTTCTCCGTCCGTACTACGAACGAACCAGTCGATGGTAAAGGTGCCCGGTGTGAGTAGGTATTCTTTCTCAATGGTGGAGAGCAGAGAAGCAATGACGTTGAGGGTCATGGTGTTCTGCGAGAAGAGTTCGTTCTCGCCGCTGACGACACGCAGTTCATAAGAAGCGGCACCATCCACTTTGTCCCAAGAGAGTGTGATTAGAACGTCCTCATCCTGCGGAACAAGGACCGCCTTGAGGTTTTGCGGCGTATAATCAACGACAACTACTTCTTCGTACTGCGCGGTGACAGCAATGTCAGCAGTGATATTGTCGAACGCTTTGTCCCATCCGGTGAAGGTGTATCCCTCCCGTGTCGGGTCTGACGGCGCCGTAGCGGCACTGCCGTGCTCAACTTCTTCTTTCTTCAACTCAGCGCCGTTCCAATCAAGGAAGCGAACTTCGTACTTGTTGATTTCATAAACTGCCTTCACAGTGAGGTCGGCGGTGATGTTGTTGAACTCTTTATCCCAATTCTTGAAGGTGTAACCCGTTACTTCGGGTGCCGAAGGAGCGGTAGCCGCTTTGCCGTACTCAACACTCTCTTTCTTGAGTTCAACGTCGCCGAAGCCGAGGAACGTAACCGAGTATGTCTCTACGTTAAAGACAGGCTTGATTTCGAGGTCGGACTTCACATGGTCGAACTCTGCACTCCAGCCGATGAAGATATGTCCTTCCCATACCGGATTCGAAGGAGCGACAGCTGCCTCGTTCCAGTTGACATTCTGGGTCTCACCGATTTGATTACCGTCTTTGTCGAAGAACTTCACGGAGAAGGTCATTATTTCGTATTGTGCTTTGATGGTGAGGTTGGCAGTGATATTATCGAACGCTTTGTCCCATCCGGTAAAGTGATAGCCCTCTACAACGGGAATGTCCTCAGGCTCCGGCGCCGTAGCTGCTTTCCCATTCTCGACATCCTCTGTTTTGAGGGTGTTACCATCTTTGTCCGTGAAGGTGACGGTGAAAACGACCGGCTTCTCGGGTGTGGAGAAGGAGCCTTGCTTTGTCAGTTTCTGATTGATGAATTCATTGTCAAAAAGAACCTCACGGGTATAAAAATAATCCGAAGAAGCATTCAAAGCAGAGGCACTTACTTCCACGTCCTCGTTAGAGGCACTACCGCTGCCCTTTTTGATTTGGATGATAACAACCATTCCTCCGTCTCCATCATCACCTTTAGGCTTGCGGCGCGGCGATTTGTATGACGGTATGTCCACGTGTTCCCAATCAATGAGTCCCTTTCCTCCGAGCGCAGGAATAAAGATGGTAGTGTCGCATCCTACACAATCTTTCTTGCCGATTGTCAGGCGATAACCACATGCATTTTCCAAAGGCAGCCAAGTCATTACGGCCGATTTGTCGGTGACATCATCCACCGCTACCGTACGGTCAGTAATACGGTTGAAAAGGCTCCAGAAGGGTGCTTCTTTGTACAAATCGACCGAATGTACCTCCTCGCCCTTGTAATTGAATATAGAATCTGGTACATAGAGCACCGTTTCTTCGGCAAAATGCGCTAACACCGTCTCCCAATCACCGGTCAAGCCCACCACTGTAGGCGGAACTATCGGTCCGTCCTGCGGGTCACCCAATGCGAATTTCCAAGGTTTGATGTTATGGGCGAACGCGTCCATATGAATGGAATCCAGTTGGTCTTCCATTTGGCGGAACTGTACTGTTTGTATGTTAGTCAGAGAGGCAAACGCATTGCGTCCGATATAACTGATACGGTCACCGATAATCAAGTCTTCCACATTGTCGCGCAATTCATGCCACGGTGGAAACAACGAGGTGGTGTCCATATCCGGGATTATTTGCGGATCTTTGTTTTCGTAAGGAAGTTCCCATGAACGGTCTATTTGCAGTTTCAGTGAACGCAGCGAATCCGACTGCCCTACTTGCCAGTGGATTTGTGTAGAGCTTCCTATCTTCCACTCGCCTTGAGAAGTCGTAATAATACGTTTTGCAGTTCCCCATACGGGGTCAGCTTTGAATGTACCAGCGTCCTCTTCCGACAAGACGATAACCACTTTGACCTCTTTTCCGCTGCTCTTGTCCAACAGCAGAGAGGAGGAACCGGCGACCGGAGGTGTACTTGTGCGTACTTCCAATGTGCTAAGGTTCGTACTACCATAAAATACGCTGTCGCCCAGTGATATGCCGTCATACAGCATCGCATAATACAGATTCGGCATGTTGCGGAAAGCATTATTACCAATACGCTCTACGTTGTACAGATACAAATCCGTGATTTTGTCAGCATATGGAGTCCAAGGGGCCGGATTGGTGTTTTTATCATAATCCCACATGTCATAGAAAGACGGGATAGTAGTTGTTTTTTTGTAACCACCGAAAGTATCCGCCCAAAACTCCAACCGATAATCATTGTTAATTGACCAGAAAAGATTGTTTCCGCACTGTCCTTGGGCACGATAGATAGCTTTAATATGACATGTGGCTAATATTCCCTCCTTGTTGCTGACAGTGATATTCGCTTCGCATGGACGGAAAATATTAATCACATTTTTATTAGGCATAGCATCTGTATTGTCTGTTTCCCAGACCAGAGTCTCCGGATCACCCTCCTCTGGAGAATAAGAGAATGGGATTTCAAGAATACATCCGGCATAGACCGTCGTGTCTTCAAAAGCGAGAACGACAGAAGTAATGGGTTCAGAAGCAAAGAGAGCTGATGTGCCCGTGAGGGCTAACATTGAAAGGACTAATCGTTTCATAAGCCCTTGGATAGAGTTAATAGTTTTTTTCATATTCATATTATTTGCGGTGCAAAGGTACTACAAAATTTGCATATATGCAAATAATAGTTCACTTTTTCTCCCTAAACGTGCAAAAAGAGTGCAATAATAGGTTGTTTTTTGAGCAAAAGATACCTTATTTTTGTACAAAAACAAAAAAGAAGAACCACCAAGTGATTCTTCCATTGACCTAATTGCACTACTATTTACGGCCAAACTTATGCCAACTTGTTTACAAAGCGAGCTAATTTCGATTTGAGGTTAGCGGCTTTGTTGTTGTGGATAATGTTTCGTTTCGCCAGTTTGTCCAGCATCGAACTTACTTTAGGCAGAGCTTCAGCAGCCGCTGCTTTGTCCGTAGTTTTCCTCAAGTCGCGCACAGCGTTACGAGCTGTTTTAGCGTAATAGTGATTGTGTGCTTTGCGCGCTGCCGTTTGGCGTATACGCTTCAAAGATGATTTGTGATTTGCCATCTTGTTTGTTGTTTTTTGCTATTGGCTGTTAGCTGTTAGCTATTGGCTTTTAGCGGATTTAGTAATATCCTTTGGCATTGAGAGGATTTGCCTTAGGACTTGACTTTAGGGAAGGTCTTTGTAGTGCCAAGGGGAATCGAACCCCTATTGCAAGAATGAAAATCTTGAGTACTAACCGTTATACGATGGCACCAAACCGTTTACTATTTTGTCATTTATCATTTAGGTAATTGACGAAAAAGCGTGCAAAGGTACTGCTTTTTTTTTAATTGACCAAATTTTTTTGCATTTTTTTTTCTCTTTAGGCTATTTTTCTGTTTTTAAGGCATGAAAATGCGCCAAATACTCTTGTTCCGGCTGTCCGGGAGTGGGAATTAATTCTAATTGAGAATTGAGAATTGAGAATTGAGAATTGGGAATTGAGAGTTGAGAATTGGGAATTGAGAATTGAGAATTGAGCAATCCAAGGGCATGAAGGTCCATGATGGTGGAGTAGCCTGAACGTGCGATGATATGTTTGGCGGCCATGAGTGCCGATACTAATTCGGAATCACTCATATGAGGAACGAAGGTAAGATTGGCACGTTTGATGCGTGTATTGGGACGGTTCATTAGTCCCTGAACGATGAGAACGCGTTGCTTCGAATCAGAGAATCGCGCCGCTATCTCTTTCTCCAATAATGTTCGCTGCGGCTCCAGTCCGCTTAGCACAACAACTACTTCATACTTCTCCGAAGTATTGGTAGCAATGTTCTGTTTAGATAGCATTTTTTCAAAGCGGCTCAAAGGTCCGATATATTCAATGGTGCAAGGCATATTTCTTAGCGGCAGATGTGTAAGGTGGCTGAGATCGCCGGCTAAACATTTCTTGCGGTCCTCATAGTCGGGTACCCATACCTTATTAAAACGCGTGTATATGCGTGCGTGCATGCGCGCCACCAGAGTTTCGAGCCATCGCCAGCCTTTGGGCAACATGATATGGAGTTGGTGTGTCATATAGACTGTTTCGGTGTCATGGAAGAGTCCGTTCTTTTGAGCGGTTGTATGTTTAGCCGTCAGATACAAGCC
>Ga0247610_10004587_pt1 | contig 14752 bp, 10 predicted proteins | sample 174DNAGHGhighgp2_FD_193483 | JGI IMG/M metagenome (GOLD analysis project Ga0247610, IMG submission 193483) | Sheep rumen microbial communities from Palmerston North, Manawatu-Wanganui, New Zealand - 1742 DNA GHGhigh gp2 | ecosystem: Host-associated > Mammals > Digestive system > Stomach > Rumen... | reverse complement strand
AATCACGAGGACGCGCCCCCCGTGATTCTTTTTTCTATTGAAGAAGTTTTGGCTGTTGTCGGTCGTAGCTTCATCTTCAAGCTGTCTAAGGCAAGTGAACGCTTCTCACTCGGTAAGTGAACGCTTCTCACTCGGTAAGTGAACGCTTCTCACTCGGTAAGTGAACGCTTCTCACTCGGCAAGTGAACGCTTCTCACTCGGCAAGTGAACGCTTCTCACTCGGCAAGAGAGTATTCACTTCATGAATGTTCAAGCTTTGAGCGGTGCTCTTTATTATTTCACCACCACTTTTTTCCCGTTCACCACGTAGATACCCTTGTGGAGTGAGCCGCGGCTGGCATTCTGACTGTTGACCTTGCGTCCGCTGAGGTCGTAGACAGAGGAATCGTTGACGAGCGATGGCGTGCCGGTGTCGTCGATGCCTGTCGGGTCGTAGTCAGCAACCTTGCACTGGGCAGCATTAATGATGGCACCGGTCTGACTGTCGAGGATCAAGGCCACCATGCTGAGCCGTTTCTTGTCCTGGACAAGTGAGTTGCCGGCTATGTTGCATGTGTGGGTGAAGTCCTGAGCCTTGTTCTTGGCGATGGTAGCCGGGAGAGAACCTTCGATGCCATTCTTTGCACCCCAGGCGCCGATTCCCACATGGTTGTATTCTATGTCAACGATTTTGCTTGGCTTACTCTCAATGGAGATGAGGTTGGCGTCGCCAGTGCCCATATTGGAGTAGACATTGTTCTGTGCCCAGGAAGCGTCAGTTCCTTTGAGACCGTCGGCCACAAGGATGAAGCCGATGAGGTAAGGAGGAGCTGTGGTTGTGGCGTTCACAGCCGGAGTGATATCCACGCCGAAGGTAGAGCGGGTCTTGGTGCGGATGGTGGTCATGGCAGCATCAGCCCATGCTGCTTCAGCCTCGATGGACGCAATGACGGGCTTGGCGAGCTCCACCTCAATGTCGTCGGCGATGCCGAAGGGTTTGTTTCCTCCGTTGCTGCCCCAGTAAGGATCCATGATCTGCCCTCTGTTCACTACACAACTGGGATAACTGGTGGTGAGACTGAGGATGAATCCGTAGTCATCGTTCTGCATCGGGTCACTGCTGTGGGCTGCTACGGTGATGACACGGTCGCCAAACTGGCGTTTAAGCATTTCAAGTCCCACAATGCCTCGTGTGCACCAGCCGCACCATGTACCGGTAAACTCCTCAACGACAACGTTGTGCGTCAGTGCAGGCGAGGTGGTGATGAGTGATGCAACGGCTGTGTGGCTTTCGGCCTGGTTCGGCTGTCCGTTGATATGTGTGATGTCGAAGATGGCTTCGCGAACACCGTCCTGTGGAGAGCCCATGAAGGTGACGGGCACTTCAAAAGTGCCACCGATGCGGTTAGCGGGCGTGGTGAGCGTGTAGTTCTTTGTTCCCTGGCTGACACCATCGATCGTCATCTCGTAAGTGATGCTCTTGATGGGCTCCGTTCCCCGGTTCTGGCAGGTTACGTCAATGGTACGCTGCTTGTTGGTGGCCAAGTAAACCTTGCCGATAGGAGAGGGAGAGACGATGTACTGGAAGTTGCCGCCGGTAGGCACGATGGTGAAATCATACACAAGCGAGCCGTCCTCATACTTGAACTGACTAACACCTGTATCCTCGTTGTCGAATACAATCTTTTGGGGAGAGTCGAATTGGCTGCCAATCAGTACAAAGGAGGAAAGGCGGAAGATGCTGTGTCCTTTGAAGGTGGAGTTCTTGACCACGAGGTTGTCGCCACAAGGCATCATGTTGTTTCCGACCGATGTCATGCCCAAACTGGTGACAGTGGTGTTCTCGATGGTAAGGTCGAAGCCGTGCACCCAGATGTCAAACCACGTACTCTGCATAGTGAGCGTACCGTCGCCAGTGATGGTGAGCGACTTCTGGGCAGAAAAGACAACGTGGCCTTGTGTGTTGAGATGATTGTCGCCTACGAGGACCACGGTGGCATCATTGTTGAACTCGAAGAGGCAGCCCTCTTGCATGTCGCTGTCGGTGACAAGGTTGGTGAGGGTGATGGTACGTCCGTTCTTGGCTATCTTGAAGCTGCCCGACTTGATGTCGGGGAAGTCGGCAGAGGTATAGCGTTTGCCGGTATAGAGCACAGTCTCGTGGAAGGTCAGGTTGGTCTTTGCTACGACGGGTTCCTCGTAGACAACCGATATGGTGGCTTCGTGCGTCTCGCTGCCGATGGTGACGGTGAGCCGTGCTTCAAGGTTGCCGTACTGCTTGATTTGTGCAACGTCGAACATGACCTGGATCTTGCCGTTGTCGTCGGTGGTGAAGGTTCTTTCAACTGGTTGCATAAGGGTCATGGGCAGACATTCTCCGCCTATGCACCACTGGATCTGTCCTGCCTGGAGGCTACTGCTGAGCACTTCGAGGGAAGCCTTTCCTTGTTGCTTGCTGCCGTTGAGGGTGCTGATGAGCAGTCCCTTGTTGCCGCTGCCTGTAGGGTTCGTCTCAGCCACAATGTCACCATGCTCGTCCTCGTCGGCCTCAATGATGACGTTCGCATAGTCGGGCAGCTGCTCACCCTGATAGGTGAATGCAAAGGTCTGGGTGCCAATGCTGGTGTCAAGTACAACAGGAGTCTGCGCGGCGTTCAGTATCTCACCCGTCTTGCTGTCGATGAGCAAGGTGACGATGCGGATGTTCTTGCGTTCCTGAATGTTCTTGGGCAGATTGAAACCATAGGTGTACTGGTACGTCTTCCCTTCCTCAATGGAGTTGGGAATGCTGCCTTTCTGTCCGTCGGCATCGCTGTAGATGGCGCGTGCCACGTCGTTGAACAGGATTTTCACCCTTCCCGGCTGCTGCGACCAGCGGTACATATAGTCATCGGGTGTCAAATCGTAGCTGTCGTAATAATTGTTCTGCGGATAGGGGCCTACCTGGTCTTCCACTACGACATAGGCAATTCGGTAGTTGTCGTTGCCCTTGTCGCTGAAGCCGAAGGTGGTCTCGGTGGTCACCTTGACGGCCGAGCTGTCAGTCCTGACGAAGAGGGCTTTGGCTTTGATCTTGGCCTCGGCGCTGTTCTTCTGATCTTCCACAATCTGGCGGATGGCAGGATACTCCGGATCGAATATCTGCTGGCGGTTGATGATGCAGTTCGGATAGGATGTGAAACGCTTGGCCACACCTTCGTAGTTCAGCCAATTGGCCATTTCGTCTTTGTTGTGAATGCCGATGGCAATGAAGTTGTCGGGATATTCCTTGTTCAGCCGTTCGATGGTCTCAAGACCTCTGACGCACCAGCCGCACCACGTGCCTGTGGCTTCTTCCATGACGGTGACGCGAGGATAGAAGGTGGTGGCGGGCAGCTGGAAGTCGAAGCTGCCGTTGCTGTTCGATGGCACGGCATCGGCTTTTCCGTCAATGTCGGTCACGGTGTATTCCAACGTGTGGTTCTTGCCCTTGATAGCGGGCAACTCAATGGTGACAATCTCTGATTTGCCGCCTGCCAGCTGTGTCTTGATGGTGGTGGTTTGCCCGGTCGTGCCATCGAGTGTCCATCTGACGGTGTACTGCTGAATCACCTTCGAAGTGCGGTTGGTCACTTTGGCGGTGAACTTCATCGGACTCTCAGAGATGAGCACCTGTGGGTTGCTCAGTTGTATGTCGGTGGGGAAGTTGTTGCCGGTGAAGATGATGCGCAGTGGCAGGTTAACGGGATAATCGCTGGTCATGTTGACGAACTTCTCGTAGTAGATGGGATCCAGTCCGTCGCCTGATCCCATGGCGCGGATGAAGAATCCGTCGGGCGAGGGCGTGTCCAGCGTAGAGAAACTGGTAGAGATGTTGCCGTAGCGCCCCAGACCGATGAACAGCTCCTCGCCAGTGATGGTGAAAGGCTCGTCCAGGTCGACAGTGTTCCAGTCCCAGTTCATGGTGTTGATGTTCAGGGGCTGCTTCATGAGATAGTCCTTGCCTGGGGTGGTGATGAACATATAGTCGAAGCCCTGATAGCAGGTGTTGAACCTGATGCTGCTGATGGTGTTTCCCTTCATCGGTGCCAGCATCTCGGCCGGCATACGGATGGCGTATTCACCGTAGTTCTCGCCCATATCGGAAGGAATCGAGTAGCCGTCCATGGTGTCGTGGGTGTTGTAGCCCCACTCAATACCTGTGAAGACCGGCTCTTGGTCTTCCACAAACTTCCAGTCCTTCCACTCAGAGCCCTTCCAGTTGGCCAGGGAACCCTTGGGAATGTGGATGGTCACATCAGGGTTGACAAGGAATTCTCCCTCGGTCCAGCTGACAAACGGCGGTTCGTCGATAAGGAAGTAGACATCGCGCAGAGAAGGCATGGACTCTTTACTCCATTGGGGATAGCTGCTCATGGTGAAAGAACGCGGATTGTTGAAACGGATGGTCGTCAGTGTAGGACAGTAGGAAACTCCCCCATTGAAGACATAGGTCAGTGAGGCAGGGAACTCTATGCTCTTCAACTTGTAGACCGACACCTCGCTCTCCTGCCTGGTGACACCTTCGCGCAGTTCAAGCTGGGTCAGGTTGTCGCAATTGGAAACATACGGACTGATGTACATGGATGTGGAGAGTGAAGTGATGTCAGGATTCATAAAGAAGGTTCCGTCGATGGCCGTGTAAAGCCGGTAGCTCCGTCCCTCGTACTCAACAGCGTCGGGCAGACGGATGTCGCCTTTGTAGTTGCCGTTATCGGGAGGCAGCACCAAGGCACGGTTGTTGCCTTTGACAGCATAGAGGTCGTAGGTGATTCCATCGATGGTCTTTACGCCCAGGTCCACCGTGTTCCGCTCTTCGTCTGACAGAGGGAAGTAGCGCAGCTTGAGCAGCTGGCTTTCCAGAACGGTGAGCTCCACGTAGTATTCCGAGGCGCCTCGGTTGGGCTCCCACTTGTCAGATTCACTAACACGGCTGATAGGTAAGAGTCGGTAGTTGCCTGGTTCAAGGCCTTTCTCTATCCGCATATTGACGCTAAACCAGTACGATTCGCTTGGTTCGAACTCATGTTCCTCCTGCCAAAGCACCTTCAGCAATTGGTCGTTGAGGTCGTAGAGACCTATGCCTAACTGAAGCTTGGGCTGGCTTGGGTCGACATTTCTTAAGGTGCAGCCAGTCCACAGATAGCAGATTCCCTCGCTGTTAAATGATAAGTAACGGTTGCTCATCGGGCTGAGATAGGTGATCTCAGCATGAGCCGTCTCGACAGGGTCGTTCACAGAAGAATGAATGCCGATGGTGGCGCAGTGTCCCTGGCTGTAATGAGCGTCGCCCGACACGAGGTTGGTCAGTTCGAAATAGCCGTCGCCTTGGCCGCCCCATCCCCAGTTGATGTAAAAACACCCGTCCTCGTAGCCGTGTACCACGAAAGTGTGACCTTCATTGTCTTTTGTGTAGCCGTTGTAAATCACTGGCCGTCCGCTCTTCAGCTCGTCGTACAGCAACTGCTCCCAGTCTGCGGCCGAATAGTCATTGCTGTAGACAAACCGGGCATCGCGGCTGTAGCCAAACACCCGCTTCAAGGCCGACACTTCCTCCTGAGGGATAGCACCGGACGATTCAACACCATAGTCCATGTTGACAGCCTGTCCGCAGTAGAGCATCAGCCGAGCAATGTCCTCGGTGGACATGCTGCTCCAGTTGAAGGTGGTCGGTTCCAGTTTCGGCAGGCGCAGCTGGTGGGTTTGGGTGATCAGCTGGTCGATGGCAGACGTCTGACCTTGCGGCCATTGTGTGTAGTTGATGACCTGAGCCAAAGCCGTGGCGACACAGCCGGTGAGGCATTTTTGTCCGTTTATCTCCGGGCACATGTCATTGTAAGGCGCCCACTGGCTCCATCGGGTTTTCAACAAAGGCTGCACGGCCTGTCGGGGAGCGCGGGCAACGAGTTTCCTCCCGCCCTTCATCAGCCTGCTCGCTGTTGTCGTCTGTTCATAGCACTCCAACAGCCATTTCAGACCGTCGGGCATGTTGCCTGGGTCAATGTTGCCCGTGTCAGACCATCCTATGATCTCTGGCTCCTCGTCGTTGCCTCCTATAATGACAAAACCCTGATTGTCGGCAGCATTGAAGATGTGGTAGCTTTTCTCTTCCACCTTCTCAAATGAAACAAACGATTTGTCTTCTCTGAAGCGCTGGGCTTCTTTCAACGCTGATTGTCTGGTGATGGTGCCTGCGTGGGCAACGAGGCTTATCCATAGAGTAATGATTAACAGATCGTACCTTTTCATATTAGTTGGTTTTTTAGTTGATAATATGGCGGGAAAGATGCAAGTTCGTTGCACACTTTTGCTGCAAAGATATAAAAAAAAGTTATAATGGCAAAGCTTTTTCCATTTCTTTTTTTCTATTTCATTGTTATTTCGTATTTTTGCAGAAGTTTTTTGTAATAATGATGCTTACATTAAAAACAAGTTATTAACAATATGATGAAAAAACAATTGAAATGGATGCTCGTGTTGTGTTGCGGGCTGGTGATGAGTGCAGGCTTTGCAGCTTGTGACGATGACGACGATGATCACTTTCAAAGGGAGGAAACGGATGAGGAAAAGTCGTATTTCGACCGTGAGCTGGCAACAGCCGATGTAACTTACAAAGTGAGACTGGCAAAGGATGAACTCAAGTTGTACGACGTGAAAATATCCTATATGGATGAGAAGGGAGTTGAGCAGTCGTTCCTGATGAATGATACGACCTGGACGTTGAAACGCAGCCTTACTCCCAAAGACCTGCCTGCAGAGTTTGTGCTGAGGGCAAAACCATCGCTGAAGGATGGTCTCGTTCTGGATGATAACGCTCAGTTCCAGGTGGGATGCATCACGAAACTCCTAGTAGTAGTGAAGAACAGCTACGGACGAGTGATCTGTGAGCGTGATGATATTGGTCTCAGTCCTTCGGACTTTGTGACGATGACAGGTGCTGATATCAAGAATCCTTGGAGTTCAGCAGTGTCAGACTTGTTTGGCTCGCTGTTCAATACCGACAAAAAATCTGTGACCGTGTCCTCCAATAAGATCAAGTACAATGGCATGTCAGAACATTATTGGTGATGTTAGGATGAAGAGGGCTGCATTGATACTCTCTTTCCTGCTTGTTGCCGGAGTGGCTTCTGCCAAGCGACATTGGGTCGGGACGTGGGGCACTGCTCCGCAACTTGTTGAGCGCCATAATAATCCGCCGGCACCGGGGTTGGACAATAATTCCCTTCGTCAGATAGTACAGGTGTCGATAGGAGGGAAGAAAGTGCGTCTGAAGCTGACCAACGAGTTCAGCAAGGAAGACACTGAGATCAAGGCCGTGGAGTTGGCCATCGCCAAGACGGCGGGTAGCAGCAGTGAGATTGACGAGGCTTCTACCGTCAGCCTGACCTTCGATGGCCAGGCCTCGGTGACGATTCCTGCTGGTGGGACGGTTGTCTCCGATGCTGTCAAGTTTCCTATCCAGAACCGACAGAACGTGGCAGTCACCATTCATTACGGTGCTGCTTCGTCGACCAGTGTCAGCGGACATCCCGGGTCGCGCACCACTTCTTATCTGAAAGCGGGCAACACCACCGATTTCAGCGATGCCATCAAGACCGACCATTGGTATCATATCCTGGCATTAGAGGTAGAGGCACCCATGAAATCAGGGGCTGTAGCCATTTTGGGAAACTCTATCACCGACGGACGCGGCTCCACCACCAATCAGCAGAATCGATGGGCCGACGTGCTTTCACGCCGTCTTTTGAACAACAAGGCGACACGTGGGGTAGGGGTTCTCAACATGGGTATTGGCGGAAACTGCGTACTTAGAGGCGGGCTGGGACCTGCTGCCGTGAACCGTTATCAGCGAGACCTGTTTGGACAGGAGGGTGTGAAATGGATCATCCTTTTCGAAGCAGTCAACGACCTGGGCTCCTCGCGTAACGGCGTGCAGACTGCTGAACGTATCATAGAAGTCTATAAGCAAATCATACGCGAGGCTCATCAGAAAGGTATTCGAGTGTTCGGAGCTACCATCACACCGTTCAAAGGTAACAATTACTACTCGGAAGATCACGAGAAGGGGCGCAGCACGCTGAACACGTGGATCCGCACCACGAAAATGCTTGATGGAGTGATTGACTTCGACCAGGCTGTTCGCAATCCGCAGGACACCATTGCCATGCAGCGCGATTTCCTGTTTGAGAACGACTGGCTCCACTTGAATGCGAAAGGCTATGAGACCATGGGCAGCTGCATTGACCTGAGCCTGTTCACTAAGACAGCTCCGCTGGCAGCCGACGAAGAGGAGTAGGACTCTCGATTACTACTTGGAAATAATATGAGAAGAGACGCCAGCAGCGTCTCTTCTGTCTTCTGTCTACTCACAAACCTGACTTCCTATTCCAATTCAGGCCATCCCTCTGATGTCCAACGGATGGGGCGTTGGATGAGCATGGCAGCACCATTCTGTGTAGCGCTGTACCCATGGCAGACGAAAATGTCTTGTCCGTCGAAAGTATAGGCAGCACAGTGACCAGCAGCTTCCCATTCCTTCTTGTCACCTTCCAGGAAGAGGGTTCCGCCACCATTGGCCATGTCCTTGCCCGTGCGGTCCAGATAGGGTCCGGCTACGTTCTTGCTGCGTCCAACGGCTACACGATAGTTGCTCTTTGCGCCACGGCAGCAATAGTCCCACGAAACGAAAAGGTAGTAATAATCACCATGCTTGAAGATAAAAGGTGCCTCAATGGCATTCGTACCGGCAAAGCGCGATGTGGGGTTCGGCTCGGTGGGTTTGAAACCAGGGTCGTAGCGGCGGGCGATGGTTCGTGGTGTCTCGCCCTTGGCCAGATGCATGGTGCTGTCGAGCCTTACCATTTGGATACCATCCCAGAACGACCCCCATACAAGCCAAGGCTGGTCGTTGCTGTCAATAATGAAGTTCGGGTCGATGGCGTTCCAGTTGTCGCGCTTCTCACGTGATGTCACAATGCAGCCCTCGTCGTTCCACATTCCCGAAGCCAACCTGCGCGTGGAAAGCAGACCGATGGCAGAACCGTTCTTGCCGAAAGTAGAACAGCTGTAAGCCAACCACCAATGACCATGCCACTGGATGACATCGGGCGCCCAGACATGATTACGGAATCCCGGCACCGAGTCGCGTGTCCACTTGGGAATGACCGTCATAACGGGTTCAGCGTGAACGGTCCAGTTCTTGCGGTCTTTGGAGGACATTTTCTGAATGCCCATGCCTGTAGCAAATATATAATAGGTACTGTCCTCAAAGGCCATTACCGGATCGTGAACCATCGGTCTGTCAGTGACGAAAGGCTGATTCCGTCTGAAACGCCGTTGTCCCTGAGCCAGAAGTGTTGTGCATGCGATTAACAGCACCAGGGAAATAACAGTTTTTTTCATTTTTTCCTCTAGTTGTAGTTATTATGTTATCTGATAATGTATTTCTTGCCGTTACGGATGAGAATCTTGTTGTGGGATGCAGAATGTGAACTGCGCGGTATGAAGTGGCCTTGCAGATCGTACCACTTGGATTGCGTATGATCCATTGTGTCTTGTCCGTAGTCCGTTGTGCTTTGTGCAATGCCCGTAGAGACTTCGGTCTGATAGCCCCAGATGGTCGCTCCGGTAGTGGCGGCGATGGCAGTAAAGGCGGGAACTCTTTTGGTGGTTGGTTCCAGCATCTGCTCCACCATTACACCATGGTAGTAGGTGTTGCCAATCTTGATGTAGATATAGGAGGTCCCTTCTTCAATTGACCAAGTGCCCGTCGACGCTCCGCTGATGGTTCCATCGGCATTGAGTTCAACGTCTACAGGCTTGGCGGCATCCTTCTTCGTATGGTCGAGCTTGTAGGGGTGTGTAAGCAGTTTGTATTTGCCCGCAATACGATGGGTGGCAATCTGCTGCGTAGTAGCGATGTCGGCACTCTTCACCTGTTCTCCGGTATACTCAAAGGGGGCGGCCACAAGCCAGCCGTTCTTGCTTTGGAACACCTGATGAACTCGTACTTGGTGGCTCTCGCCCCAGTTCTGGAAACGGGTGTGATAAACGAGATAGGTACGACCGTCTTCAGCGGCAATGATGGAGTTGTGTCCCTGCGAGCGTTCTCCGTAGTTGTCTTTTGCCTGGTTACCCCAAGAGGTGTAAGCACCGAAAATGTTGACGCCCCGGTAACTGTCGTTTTCCCTCGGACCGAAGTTCAGCAGATACGACTTGAAAACGGCGCTGGCATTGCGTGAGTCGGTATAAGGACCATCGGGTTTCGTCGAGCGGAACACACGCATCTGGTAACCTCCGTTGTTGTAGTCGTTTGCGTTGCCTCCCGCTGCCAGTCCTCCATAAGTGACAAACAGGTAATAATAGCCTCCGATATACTCAACATAGCTGGCTTCGCCCGACACGTAGAACCCGCCGGCAATCTTCTTGCCAAAATAAGGATCGACGATGATACCGTCACCCGATCCTGTCAGCGGGTAATTGACATCATAATCGCGCAAGCCTGTTTCCTCATCGAGTTCCAATATCCATATACCCCCGCTCCACGAGCCATAGGTCATCCAGAGTTTTCCCTCTTCATCGTAGAACACGCAGGGATCGATGCTGTTGGGATAGCGGTTTCCCCATTTGTTGCCTAAGGAATAGCGGCTGGGCAGCGATGCCTGAGTGCCGATGACCAGTTCCAGGTCGGTGTCCTTGTAGGACGTGCCAGTATGGAAACCACTCATCACCACAGGAGCCTGATAGCGGTAAGGGCCTGTGATCTTATCGGCTGTCAGCAGAATGATGCTGGAATACCAGTTGTCGCCGTTGATGCTGAGGTACATGCACCATTTTTTCATGGCCTTGTTCCAAATGACATCGGGAGCCCACATGTTTCCATCGACGTTGTAGTTGGTGCTGCCTCGTTGGGACCAGGCCAATGCGCTGAAATTGGGCAGCGACACTTCTGTGCCTCCCTTCTTGACCGTTGTAATGGCAGGTGTTGTGAAGGCTGCGCTGTTGGCGGCGTTGCTGCTTGATGCTGTGCCCCAGGGGGCGGTGAATGTTGCCCAGTTCATCATGTCTCTCGTCCTGGCGGAAGCGCGGTGCGAACCAAAGATGTAATACATCTTGGACGTGGGTTCCCATACGACACTGGGATCATGAACGCTGGCGCGATTCATCGTGTAGGCCATAGCATTCGCGGGGATCAGTGCAGACAGTAATAGGTACAGATACTTTTTCATTGTCAGTAATTATTCTTAAGTTGGTGCAAAGTTATAAAAAAAGTCAGAAACTACGCAGAAAAGAGTCGAAAAAATTACTGGTTTTGCAATATAGTAGAAGACAATGGCAATAATTCATCACATTATTCTGTGATTGATACCTCCAGCACTTCTGCATCGCCAAAGGCTTCATAGCCGCTGATGACAACATGGTCACCGGTTCTCAGTCCAGGTGCAGGCTCACAATGTTCAGCAGCGTGCGGTGGCGGTTGTAGTCATATTCGTCCATGCAAGAGAGTGGCGTGATTCAAACAAGGTGAAAGTCCGTTGGCTGAGAGAGGCTTCTTTTCATGATTGTTCAGCCTTTGACCTGCGTTCCGTGGGTGCTCGAGTAAAAATATTTCTTTGTTACCAAGACACGATGAAAACACCCTTGAAAAATCGAGTTAACTCGATTGGTCGTTTGAGTTAACTCGATCGATGATTTGAGTTAACTCAAACGATTGATCGAGTTAACTCACTGATTTGGGGTAGTGTGATTTGTCAAGAATTCCGAATTTTCACTCGTCCAGATGCATCCCTGTATTCGCTCGTTACCCCACACAGGCCATTCCTCCACAGGCCAATCTTCCATCTTGCAAGTACTGGGGATGTGCAAGTCCTCAAAGACGCAATGGTGAAAAGCCAGACGGTCAATCTTCTCCACCCCTTCCGGAATCCAATACTCCTTCACCTTGGGCGCAGCCTTCAGAAGCCGCTTGCGGTCCTGGCTATACACGAAACCATACTCATCAACATACCCTTCGGCAATTTCCTTTTCCAACGCCTCACTTCTCGTATTGTTATACGACCTGTTCCACAAATGCACCTTGAACTGATGGTCACATTGCTTCAAGGCATTGTCTATCTCAAAGTCATCCACCGAATAAGGAACATCCAATTCCTCCATATCAGGACACCCCTTGAAAGCATTGGTAGCTATCCGATAAACATCCTCCGGGATCCGATAGCGCTTCACATTGGGAGCCTTTACCAGCATCCTGCCATTTTCTATCACAGCATACACCGCACCAGCTTCATCCGTCACGATTTCGTATGCGTCACGTCTTACTACCACATAGTCCTCAATGTACTTCCCATCAATAATAACACCCAGCCACATCCGTTCCACCTCCTGGCCATCCTCGATGCCAAGGCTGTCGAAGGTTACAGGCATCCTGTCCTCCAGCATCTGTCTATAGTTCAGGCTGTACTTCTTTTCGCCACTCATAGCCACTATTGCAGGTGGATTCTACTCATCAAAGACCACAGACGTGGTTAAAAACCTAATACCCCCAGAGCGAAGTTCTGGAGTATTAATTCTGATATCACAATCAACCACGCAAATGGCTCCCGTCTCTGAACGTATAACATTCTCATCATGCATGTCACTCAAATATATGTCTGGTGTCGCATAAGTCCAATTTCTGGGATTCTTCAACTCAAAGCCCATTTGCGACATATATATCGCAATTTCTTCATCTGACACATGAGTTCCGCCAACAAAAGGCTGTTCCACGATAATTTTGAATTCACCTCTCTGATCTCTCCCGAATCCGAGCACTTTCATTTGAGTCTCTGGGAAATAAGTATTATGAAGTGCTATTCTGTCAAGAGCAAGAATTGGCAAAATAAAATAGTCTAACCCTATACTCTTAATAAGCGTTGCGCCATGATCGAAAACTAGGGCCTCGCCTCCTTCTGCGATTTCTTCCCCAAAGGAGTGAGCGAGTGCATTGTTTACATTCTCAATCCAACAGCCAGAAATCTTAGCCCATTGTTCTATCACAGACTCTTGCGTCGCTCCATGTTGGCGCTCTCTTTGGAACTCGCTGAGAGTCTCCGTAACATCTGAATCTGAGCGATCTTCTGCTCCCGCGAGTAAGGATGCAATGACATTTGTCTCACCGCTCGCTGAGCAGCCATACTGTTCTCGCGGTGAAAATCGTTGATATACAAGCCTTCCGCTAATAAACTGTTCTGCATAATAGTCAAGTTTGTGCAGTCCCTCAGGCGTAAAGCCCTCTGCAATGATAGATCTTATGGAAGCCCAAAAGTCTGCATTGTTCATATTTGCTAACTTCAAAATTTTGTGCAAATATACATATTTATTCTGAAACCGCAAAATTTTTACTATGTTTTATAGGTGGAGTTCTATTTATTTCCACCTACACACGATTTCTTTTCCTATATACTCAACTTGCTCCATCAAGCCCACGAAATCACACATCTCTAATTGTCCTTTCATATACACCTCGTACTCACGGTCAGCATTGTCCGACCACGTCACAGGCATTTTCATGAAGCCAAACTTCCTGTAGAACTGATCTTGCCGAGGCGAGAAAGACACCCTTGTCGTCAGCAAGCAAGGTCTTTCGAATTCCTCTGCCATCACTCTCAACCGACACGCCTCAGCCTCCCTATCCTCCTTGTCGGGAAAATCAACCAACAAGAAAACAACCTCTACATCATACTGGCACATCTGGTCATTCTTCACCAGATGCAGTGGTACGGCGTATGGCCTAAGAACACCATCCACCTCTATCAGTCTTGTCATAGGCACCTCTATTCCCTGTACCCTGCAAAACTCCTTCAGTCTGTCCAGCATGTCATTTATTCCAAAAACATCCCCACATGCCATCGGCACATCGTCCGACATAATCTTCAATCGTCGCATATTGCAAACCCCAGATTATTCATTCAAACAGTTTAAAGAAGAAAAACACGGCAGCGTATGTTGCTGGTACATTCTTGGCGTGGCCTATTGTTCTGTTATGACGGTTAACCACCGTTCCATCCGATTTCACTCGTCCTATCTGCATGTTGTTTTTGTCCTTCACCTCACCATCCTTATCCACCTTACCAATCATCATGTTTGAGCGGTCTCTGATTGAACCATCTTTCTCAATTTTCCCCACCATTGCGTAGCTCCGATTCTTGACGGTACCATCAGAGTCAATCTTCCCAATCATCATGTTCGTTTGGTCACGCACTGTGCCATCGGACTCAATCTTACCTATGAGCATATTTGAACCATCACGAACGTCCTGTGTATGGCCCACCATACACATCATCAGCAATGATACAATCAATAATAACTTTCTTCCCATCTGTCAAATTATCATCAAACCCTTACCAAAGAACCTATTGGCTTAAATTATTAATGAAAAAGCGAATGGCTACCTTCAACGGTGAGATCTCGTTCTTGAGAATCCACAGGATTTGTGATGCATCTACATCGAAATAATGATGGGCGATAATATCCCTAAGTCCTTTAACATTTTTCCAGGGTATAGAGGGATAAGTAGGCAAAAGCTCTCCATTTGTGACCTTATCTAAATTCTTCAAACTTTCACCAATAGCAATAAGCAACATACAGGTTCATCCAACAACACCATACCTGACGTAGAAGAAAGGAAATCGTCAACAGAATGGATGCTTTTAGTCCGCTCTTCAAGTTTTTCTATAGCAGACCAAATATCCGCAAGGATATCTAATGCAATGCTTTG
>Ga0247610_10004585_pt1 | contig 14757 bp, 5 predicted proteins | sample 174DNAGHGhighgp2_FD_193483 | JGI IMG/M metagenome (GOLD analysis project Ga0247610, IMG submission 193483) | Sheep rumen microbial communities from Palmerston North, Manawatu-Wanganui, New Zealand - 1742 DNA GHGhigh gp2 | ecosystem: Host-associated > Mammals > Digestive system > Stomach > Rumen ... | reverse complement strand
CAAATCCCATAGTTCCAAGTCCACCTGATGTAATCATGCTACGTGTATTTTTGAATTTAAAGTAACGAGCCGCTGCAATTTGGTTTTGTCCAACATCGGTTACCAAAATAGCTTCGTGATTGGTGGCTTCTGAGACTTTATTTACAGCTTCACCCATAGTTAAATATGGTTTGTCCGAATAAAGTTCTTTTTGAATTACTCGAGTAAATTCTTTTTCTTCTTGGACTTTGAACGATTCAATCCATTCAGTATGTTTATTAGGTTTAATGATATCGCCAACCATTTTAATAGTTTCTTTAGCATCTCCTAATACTGCCACATCAACGGGTACATTTTTACCAATTTCCGATGGGTCGATATCAAAATGGATAATTTTAGCTTGTTTAGCGTATGTTTTTAAGTTTCCTGTAACACGATCAGAAAAGCGCATACCAACAGCGATTAGTAAGTCTGCTTCGTTAGTCTTTGAATTAGGTCCAACATTTCCGTGCATTCCAAGCATACCTTTATTTAAAGGATGTGCCGTAGGAATGGCAGATTCTCCCATAAGGGTGAATGCCATAGGAATATCGGCTTTTTCTGCAAGTGCAATAACTTCTTTTTCGGCTTCACTCAATATAACTCCTTGTCCAATAAGCATCAATGGCTTTTTTGAGTTGTTGATTAAGTCTGCTGCTTGATATACTTTCTTTTCATTTACATCAGGCACTGGAATATAACTACGAATAAACTCACATTTTTTGTGTGAGAAGACCGATTTTTCTATCTGAGCGTTTTTGGTAAAGTCAAGTACAACAGGACCTTTTCTACCCGTGTTAGCAATATAAAAAGCTTTAGCTACGGCTTCAGAAATTTCATCAATATTGCGTATTTGGTACGACCATTTAGTGATAGGAGAGGTGATACCTACAACATCAACTTCTTGGAAGGCATCTGTACCCAACATGGAAGATGGTACTTGACCCATAATAACCACAATAGGAGTACTATCAAGCATTGCATCAGCAATACCAGTGATGGTGTTGGTAGCACCAGGACCACTAGTTACTAAGCAAACTCCAACTTTACCACACGCACGAGCATATCCTTGTGCTGCATGGGTAGCCCCTTGTTCGTGACGAACAAGCATATAATTGAAGTCTTTTTTATAGTCGTATAAACGGTCAAAGATAGGAATAACTTGTCCTCCTGGGTAACCAAAAATGGTATCAACATCTTCGGCAAGTAGTGATTTTAAAAGTATATCACTTCCTGAAATTAATTCGTTACTCATATAGTGTATTTCTTATTATTCAATAATTCTAATGGCTCCTTTATCGGCAGAAGATACCATAGAAGCATAAGCTTTCAAACTTTTTGGTACTATGCGTTTACGACGAGGAGCTGTAAATGCTTGTTTGCCACGTTTCATTTCTTCTTCGCGACGAGCATTGAGCTCTGCTTCTGATAGTTTAACTTCAATTTTACGTGAAGGAATATCAATAACAATAATATCACCATCACGAAGTAACCCAACATTACCACCAGCAGCAGCTTCTGGAGAAATATGTCCAATACTCAATCCAGATGTACCACCAGAGAAACGTCCGTCTGTAATCAAGGCACACTCTTTACCAAGGTGCATCGATTTGATGTATGAAGTTGGGTAAAGCATTTCTTGCATACCTGGACCTCCTTTAGGACCTTCGTAAAGAATTACAACGACATCTCCCGATTTAACTTTTCCTCCAAGGATGCCTTCGCAAGCTTCTTCTTGCGAATCGAACACTTTAGCAGGACCTTCAAAATGCCAAATGCTTTCATCAACACCAGCAGTTTTGATTACGCAACCATCAAGGGCAATATTTCCAAATAAAACACCCAAACCACCATCTTTGGTGTATGCGTGTTGTAAGTCGCGGATACAACCATTTTCTCTATCGGTATCAAAACTGTCATAAGTACAATTTTGAGATCCCATTTTGGTAGAGAATTTTCCTGCAGGAGCACTTTTATAAATACGTTCGGCTTCGCTATCTACTTTAGAACCAGTAACGCTATATTTAGCAATATCTTCAGCAAGAGTAGCCCCGTTAACGCGTTTTAGAGAAGTGTTAAGTAATCCGCCTTTATTTAATTCGCCCAAAATACCTAAAATACCACCAGCACGATTACATTCTTGGATAGAGTATTTTTGAGTGTTTGGAGCAAGTTTACACAAACAAGGAACTTTACGTGAAAGAGCATCAATGTCTGACATTTTGAAATCTACACCTGCTTCGTTAGCTACAGCTAAAAGGTGTAGTATGGTGTTGGTCGAACCTCCCATCGCAATATCAAGTGTCATAGCATTTAAATAAGCCTCTCTAGTGGCAATCGATTTTGGTAAAACCGATTCGTCACCATCTCGGTAATATTTATAAGCATTTTCTACGATAAGTTTTGCTGCATCTTTAAATAATTGCAAACGATTGGCATGTGTTGCTAATATAGTTCCGTTGCCTGGTAATGAAAGACCAATAGCTTCGGTTAGTGAGTTCATTGAATTGGCTGTAAACATTCCAGAACAAGAACCACATCCAGGACAAGCACAGTGTTCTATCTCATCCATTTGTGCATCGGTAATAGAAGGATCGGCACCTTTTACCATAGCCGTAATAAGATCGGCATTTTCACCGTTCCAACGACCAGCTTCCATAGGTCCTCCACTAACAAAAACCGTAGGAATGTTTAAACGCATTGAAGCCATCAACATACCTGGAGTGATTTTGTCACAGTTTGAGATACAGACTAAGGCATCAGCTTTATGTGCGTTACACATATATTCCACAGAATCGGCAATGATATCACGACTTGGTAAAGAATAAAGCATACCATTGTGTCCCATAGCAATACCATCGTCAATAGCAATGGTGTTGAATTCGGCTGCATAGCAACCAAGTTTTTCTATTTCAGCTTTGACAATTTGTCCGATTTCATGAAGATGTGTATGTCCAGGAACGAATTGAGTAAATGAATTTGCAATTGCAATGATAGGTTTACCCATCTGTTCTTTTTTCATACCATTTGCTACCCAAAGAGCTCTTGCTCCTGCCATACGGCGACCTTCGGTAGTGGCAGCACTTCTTAACTGATGTTTCATATCTTTATATTTTATAAAAAAAAACCTTTCTCAATCCGCATGAGAAAGGTCAATATATTTATTTAACAAAAAAACTCATACGTATTATTCTATTATTTGCACAACAATAAAAGCAGGTCGATAATGACGACTTGCAACACGCTAAGTAATAGGATATTTGTATTCTTTTTCATAATCAGGTACAAAGGTATAAAAAAGTTTATAAAACAAAGAATATTAGGTGCTTTTTTTATTTTTTTCAATGTATTATTTGTAAATGATTAATTTTAGATTTTGCCTAACTCTAATATTACGTTGACACATTTTTCCATTGATTGAATGGGGATAAATTCATATCGACTATGGAAATTATGACCACCTGTAAAAATATTTGGACAAGGTAATCCCATAAATGAAAGTCGGGCTCCATCGGTTCCCCCACGAATAGGTTTAATTTGAGGTCTTACATCACTATGCATCATCGCTAATTTGGCATTGTCGATGATGTGAAAATTACGGTCTATGATCTCTTTCATATTTTGATATTGCTCCTCAATTAAAATATCGGCAATTTTCTTTCCGTAGCATTGATTGATTTTTTCAATGCATGATGTCATTAGTTGCATTCTGTTTTGTAATGAGGTGTATTCAAAATCACGAATGATGTATCTCATTACGACTTTCTCAACCGTACCTTCAAAACTAATTAAATGATAAAAACCTTCGTATTTATCGGTGTGTTCGGGTCGCTCTTTTTCGGGCAGCATGGCACAAAATTTATTGCCGACTTCTATGGCATTTATCATTTTGTTTTTAGCATAACCAGGATGAACATTTTGTCCCGTAATGGTGATAGTGGCACTTGCTGCATTAAAATTCTCGTATTCTAATTCTCCAATCTCTCCTCCATCAATAGTATAAGCCCAAGAAGCTCCAAAATTTTTAACATCAAATAAATCGGCTCCACGACCAATTTCTTCATCGGGCGTAAATCCAATACGAATCTTTCCGTGTTTAATTTCTGGGTGTTGAATGAAAAATTCCATGGCAGTAACAATTTCTGCTATACCAGCTTTATCATCGGCTCCAAGTAAGGTCCTACCATCGGAAGTAATAATATCCTGACCAATATATTGGTTTAATTCAGGGAATTCGTTGGAGGATAAAATTAGTCCTTCATCGTTTAAAATAATGTCTTCTCCATTGTAGTTGCGTGTAATAAGGGGCTTGATATTTTTCCCTGAAACTTCAGGACTCGTATCTAAATGGGCAATGAAACCGATACAGGGTGCGTCAATATTCGCATTGGCAGGAAGCGTAGCGGTTATATAACAATTCTTATCTATATTGACTTCCTCTAAACCAATGTTTTTTAATTCCTCAACTAAGTAATTCGCAAAAAGCCATTGACCTTCTGATGACGGACATGCATTGTTTTCTTCATTCGATTGGGTATCGAATGTTACATATTTTAAAAAACGTTCAGATACTAACATAACTTTTCTTTTTTTGCAAATATAGAAAAAGAGTTTTAAAATAGGGTGTGTGTTTTTTTACTAAAAAAAATAGAATTATATATGTTATTGAACATAATATTAAATTATTTTAAATAGTTAAATGTTTGATAAATAAATGGTTACTAAGAATTTAGTTTTGTTTTAATTAAAAGAATTATTTGGGGTATTTTATTTTTAATAATTATTTAATAAATTTGACCAAATTTGAATTTTGTGTGCGTATCACAATAATAAAAACTAACCTATACCTATAAGATAAAATGAAAAAAATATTTGGCGTATTGTTTATGCTTTTGTTGAGCATTGGTCTTTATGCTCAATCTAATTTAGCTCTTAATTGGGCTTCAATTTCTTCAAGTAGAAATGATGATGGTCAACCTGCTTCGAATGCAATCGATGGCAACGGAAATAGTCGATGGGAATCTCGACATGGTCAGGATAATGTAACGCTTACGCTTACTTTTATACAAAAAGTATATTTAACCACAGGTAGTGTATCTTGGGAAAATGCGAGCGCTAGTTCTTATAATGTAGAATATTCAGAAGATAATCTTACTTGGAGAACCATTTTTACCAAAACTAATGGTAATGGCGGTTATACCGATAATTTCACTTTCCAAGATAGTGTAAAATATGTTCGTATTAATTGTTTAACTCGTTCTACTCCTTATGGGTTTTCTATTTTCGAAATTGTATTAAATGGTTTTATCGATTATAAAGAGCCTACTTTTACAACTAAATTGCCGGTTATTTATATCAATCAACCTGCAGATGATAAAATGGATAATAGTAAAAATGAGGTGATGTGCGATTTCAAGATTATTTATGATAAAAATAATCCTGATACCGAACTAGAAGTTAATTCAACTCCATCTGATGATCCTAATAAAATATATTTGGATACTAAGGCAATGATGCACGTACGTGGCCAGACGTCAAAAGATTTCCCTAAGAAACCTTATGCCATAACTCTTTATGATGCGTATGGCGTGAACAAAATGAAAAAGAATTTGTTCAAAATGGGTAAAGAAAACGACTGGATTCTTTATGCTGCTTATAATGATAAGTCGTTGATGCGTAATAAGTTAATCATGGATATGTACCGTGAAATGGGTCACTGGGCTTCTGAATACCAATATTGTGAAGTTTACCTTGATGGGGTTTATCAAGGGGTATATATGTTGATGGAGAAATATAAACGTGATAATACGCGTATTGACGTTCAAAAGGTAGATTCGGTAGATAAGACTAAAACGGGATATATTTTTACTTTTGATAAGACAGAAAGTATGTATGATGATCCAGAACATGTGTTCTTCCGTACAAATCTTACACCTTCTACTCATTCAGACCCAGGTAATCAATGGCACAATTTTGAAGTAAGATACCCTAAGAATGATGATTATGATTATACCATTCATCGCGAGGCAATAAAAAATTATGTGCAGACTTTTGAAACAGCTTTGCATGCTGGTCAATATGACGATGTTTTCTGTCAATATCTAGATGTTGAAACGGCTTTGGATTATATGCTAATCAATGAGTTTACTAAAAACGTAGATGCTTATCGTATTAGTGTTTGGATGACTAAGGATTACGATAAAAAATTGGCTTATAGTACGATTTGGGATTATGACTTGGGATTGGCGAACTCATCTCGTATGAATGCTTCGGATATTGATCGATGGTTGTATAGTCATGAAGGTGCAAAGGCTGATTACTATGGAATTCCTGTGTGGTATGAAGATTTGATGAATAGTGAATTATTCCAAAATTTATTAAAAACGCGTTGGAATCAACTAAAGAATACGGTATTCAGTGTTGATAGTATCAATAACGAAATTGATGCAATTCGTAGTTACCTCGACGCTTCTGGGGCTATTGAACGTAATTTTGAAAAATGGAAGATGGGTGATATCAACGCCAATGTAAGAAATGTATTAGGTGATCAATTGTATGTTACTAATTACGATGATGAAATAGCGCTTATTAAGAATTATGTTTCAGGACGCGTGGATTGGTTAGAGGCAAATCTTCCTGGTACGGCTGTTGATCAGGCTACTTATGATTATTATTGTGTGGCTCCTGATACTACTAATACGCGAATTGTATTGCCTAATGTAATCGCTTTGGGCGAAAATGTTTCGTTGATTGTTACTGCGAAGACTACTAATGCTAATTACCAATGGTATAAAGATGGTGTAGCTATTGACGGGGCAACTTCTTCTGTTCTTACTTTTGATAATATTACTAAGGATGCCGATGGTGCATATAGTTGTTATGTAGTTAATTGTGCTGGAAAATGCACAACTAAAGAAGTGGTGGTTGAGGTTGATGAAACGGCAATTCCTGATTGTAACTTGGAAGTTGGTATTTCAGTTCAAGGTCAGTTGAATTGTACCATGACTTCGGTCAATTTGGTGGCTACTGCTAATGAAATGGGAGTGACATATACTTGGACGGGCTCTACTACGGGTTCGGTGAGACAAGTTTCGAATGAAGGAACTTACGTGGTTTCAGCTTCTAATGCCTTTTGTGTGGTTACGGCTTCTGCTTCGGTTGTTAAGGATGTAACCAAACCTACGGTTAGTATATTAGGAGCAGAGGACCTAACTTGTTTGAAAACTAATGTGGTATTGTCGGCTTCTTCTTCACAAGTAGTTGATTACGTTTGGGTTGGTGCTTATACTTCTAGTTCGTTGAATGTTACGGATTCGGGTACTTATTCGGTTTTAGTAACCAATGTTGTTAATGGGTGTACCGTTTCCGATGAGGTGACCATTAATGAAAATAAAGAAAACGTTTTGGTTTCCATTAGTGGCAATTCGCGCTTAAATTGTTTGGTTAATGAAATAACCCTAACGGCTAATAGTAATCAACCTGTTAATTATGTTTGGAATGGCGATATAACTACTAATACAAAACGCGTTACTGCTGCTGGAGTTAATTCGGTCGTAGCTACTTATGGTGTTTGCTCTGCTTCGGCATCGGTAAGTGTATCGGCTATAAATACAATGCCAACCGTTAAAATTGAATCACCTATTCAAGAATTAACATGCTCAAATTCGGTCGCAGTACTTTCTGCAGTTGCAGTTTCTGCTGATAGATATGAATGGGATAATTATGATGAAAATGTTACTCGTAATGTAATAAACTCGGGTATTTATAGTGTAAAGGTAATCAATCAAGAAAGTGGTTGCTCGGCTTCTGCTTCAATAGAAATTACAGAAAATAAAAATTTACCAGAAGTAACAATAGGAAATAGAACAAAATTATCTTGTTCGCGTTCCGATTTGTCATTGACGGCATTTAGTGATGATGCGGTATCTTATGTTTGGAGTACCGGAGAAACTGGCTCGTCAATTATTGTAACTAAACCCATGGTGCTTTCGGTAGAAGTTACAGGTGCTAATGGTTGTAAAAATTCAGATGAACATACTGTTGTAGATGCTAAAGAAATGCCTTCAATAGATATTTTGGGTGAGAAATCTTTGGATTGCTTTACTACTGCAGTGGTACTTACCGCATCAAGTGTAGGAGCTAATGCCTATAAATGGAGTAATGAAACTACGACTTCTGAAGCAACATTCACTCATGCTGGTGAATATTCGGTAACAGTAACAAATGGTTTCTGTAAAGGAACGGTATCGTTTAATATTAGTGATAATTCGGAAACTCCTAGTTTGAATGTTTCTATCTTGGGAGAACCTAAGGTGGGTAATGATGTTACCCTTTCGGTTGTTTCTAGTAATATAGGTTATGCTTATCAATGGAAACGCGATGATTTGGTAATTGGTACCGATCCTACGTTAGTTTTGTCTGACCTGAAATTAATCGATGCTGGCACTTATAGCATTTATATGTCTAAAGGAAGGTGTTTGGGTGGTATGGAATTTTTGTTTAATGTGAATGCCGCAGATGCTCCAGAAATTAATACTCAACCAATTAATCAATTGGCTATTGTAGGTCAAAATGTTACCTTTAGTATTGAAACGGAAGAAGGTTGTACTTATCAATGGTATAAGAATAATCAGAGTATTGACGGGGCTACTAATAGCACTTATGTCATAAGTAATGTTTCTAAAGCAGATGATAATGCTCAAATTTATTGTGATGTAACTAAAAATGGAACTACTGCCAAGAGTAATTTGGCTTATTTGACAGTGAGATATGCAGCACCTAATGATGTAAATATTATTGGAGCCACAATGGCTAAGGTCGGCGATCCAGCTATTATCTTGACGGCTAGTACAACGGCTGAGGCTGCTTCTTATAAGTGGTCGAATGGCGATACCTCTAGTACCAAATTGGTGTCAACTGCTGCTACAGGAACTTATGTGTTTAGTGTTACGGTAACCAACGAAAGTGGTAGTGTTTCTGCTTCACATTCGGTAACAATCAATCCTGCTGATCCTCCAATAATTTATGCTCAACCTGAAAATAAATCTGTTTCCGAAGGTGTTAATGTAGAGTTCTCTGTTAATACTGAGGCTGGTTGTACTTATCAATGGTATAAAAATGGAGAGTTGGTGGCAGGCGCTACATCAAGTGTTTATAGAATCAATAATGTAACCAAACTAGATAATGGTAGTCAGGTATATTGTGATGTAACTAAAAACGGAACTACTGCGAAATCAAATAATGCTACGTTGACCGTGTCTTATGTTGCTCCTTCTAATGTGGCGATTAGTCCAGCTTCTACAACGGTAAAGGTTGGTGATGCTAATGTAACACTTCGTGTAATTGCAACGGGTAAAGAGCTTATTTATAGATGGTCTGATAATACTTTTGATTCTCAAAAAGTAATTGTTCCTGATGCTGTAAATACTTATACCTATACGGTAACGGTAAGTAACGATGGCGGTAGTGTGACGGCTTCGGCATCTGTTAATGTTATCATGGCCGATGCTGCAACAATTTATGTACAACCTCAAGATAAGGTAGTTAAAGTAGGTGAAAATGCTGATTTTTCGGTAAGTACCGAAGCAGGATGTACTTATCAATGGTATAAAAATGGTGTAGCATTGCCTACAGAAAAAGAGGCTACTATTTCTATTTCAAATGTTGATAAATCTCAAGATGGTGATACTTATTATTGTGTTGTAACTAAAAATGGAACCTCGATTTCAACCGATGTGGTAACGCTTACAGTTAAAAATCAATTGCCTACGAATGTGACTATTGAATTGAATAAAACGACTATCGTTTCGGGAGATGAGGTAATGATTAGTGCACAAGCTATGGGAGTGGTTGATTTTTATCAATGGTATAAGAATAATGTCGCAATTCCTGGAGCAACTGAGGCTATATTGACTTACTCAAATATCACTAAAGGTGATGAGGGTCTATATTATTGTGAAGTATCTAATGATGGTGGTTCGGCAAAATCAAATAGCATTGAAATTAAGATTTTACCTTCAAGTAATTTTACTATCGTTGCTAACGATGAGGCAGTAAGAGAAGGAGATACCAAGACTTACTCAGTCTCAAATCCAGAGGAGGGTGTGTCTTATCTATGGAAGCTTGAGGATGGAACTATCTTGTCGGAAAATGCTACACAAGTGGATGTAACATGGTCGGTTGCGGGTAATCAAAAACTTATTGTTGTACCAAGCAACGAATCAGGATCTGGAACAGAGGTGTCTATGAATCAAGTCGTAAAACCAGCTTCTAATACTATTCAAATTGAAACATTAGTATCTAAAGAAGAAGTGAATGTTGAGACAGCTTATATGATTAAAGATTCGGATACTGATGCTGAATATATTTGGGAAGTCGTAGGAGGAAAAGTTCTTGATGGTCAGGGTGGTGATGTTGTGAGAATTATATGGGAAACAGCGGAAAATACCTCTATTGCTATTACTCCAATTAAAAATGGCATTGAAGGTGATAAAGTGATATTTAATAGAGAAGTTGAACAAGATGGTCCTGTTGCCTTAAATGATGAATCAGTAAGGTTGACTATTTATCCAAATCCAACGACCGACTTCGTTAATATTGACATCAATGAGGAGGTGAATTCAATAAAAATTTACGATATAAGTGGCAGAATCATTCGTTCATTTGTTAATGAAGTAAATAATCTGTACCTTGGAGATTTGAATAAAGGTGTTTACATCATTCAGGTTCAAACCGAAAATAAATTATACCAAAATCAATTGGTTTTGTATTAATCTAGTAGAATGAAAAAGTTAATATTTGTCTTATTCTGTGTTGTATTATCAGTCGTAGAATTATCGGCTCAAAATGTAGCAACTAAAGCAACCATATCTTCTTCTTGGGAAAATGATTTAAGTTCCGCTGAAAATGCTATAGATGGAGATAATAATTCTAGGTGGGAAACACGACATGGAGTAGGACAAGGTAGCTTGTTCATTACGTTAGATGATACGTACTCACTTAACTATATTTCTATTAATTGGGAAGGGGCAAGTGCTTCAAATTACGCTGTAATGGTATCAGCTGATAATGAAAACTGGACGGAAGTTGGAAATTATTCAGGAATGGCGGGTGCCTATACTCAGAGAACAAGAGTTGGCGGACTTGAAGTAAAATACATTTCTATCAATTGTTATGACCGTAGTACACCTTATGGTTATTCAATATATGAGATAACGATTGTTCCTAAAACAGCAGAAGATAGTCTTTATGAAGATAATGGTATGACCCATTTGCCTTTGGTGTATATCGATACTAAAGGCAAGTATTTGTCGGGGTCGAATAAGAATACTGAAAATTGTTATATAACCATTGTGTATAATGATGGAGAATTGCTTCCTGTAGATAAAAATATAGATGTAGATCATATTTATTACGAAGGAAATGTACGCATGCATGTGCGTGGACAGACTTCTGCAGGTTTCCCTAAAAAACCTTATTCAGTCACATTGTATAAAGACGATACTTTTACCGATAAGGATTCTAAAAATCTTTTTGGTATGGGTAAAGAAAACGATTGGATTTTGTATGCTTCTTACAATGATAAATCGCTTATTCGTAATAAGTTATCGATGGATTGGTACAAAGAAATGGGACATTGGTGTTCGGATTTTCAATATTGTGAGGTATATCTAAATGGCGAATATATAGGCATTTATGCTTTGATGGAAAAATATAAACGCGACAAAAATCGTATCGTGGTTCAAGAAATGAATCCTGATGACCACATGGACACAGGTTATTTGTTTTCGTTTGATAAAGTAGGAAAGTTTGATGACAATCCTTTGGCTATTTTTAGTACTGCAAGAACCAATACAGGAAGTAAATTTATTATAGAATATCCTAAAAGTGATATTTTAGAAAGAAGTCATCGTGATTATTTGTTTGATTATATTTCTTCGTATGAATCGTATTTGTATAAAATGAGTTACGATACCGTTTTTCTTGATTATATCGATGCGATTACTTTTGCTGATTATTTCATTATAAATGAAGTGGTTAAGAATATTGATGGTTACCGCATAAGTGTTTATATGACCAAAGATGTTAATAGAAAAATAGCTTTTGATAATATTTGGGATTATGATTTGAGCTTGGCCAATAGTGATGATAAAGATGGTAGTAATTATTCTACTTGGTTGTATTCTAATGCAGGTATGCGCACTGATGGTTATGCCATCCCTTTTTGGTGGAATTCGTTATTAAAAAGTAAGGATTTTATAGATTTGATTAATACTCGTTGGAAAGAGTTAGAAAATACGGTATTTGAACCTAATAAAGTGAGTGCTCAGATTGATAGTTTGTCTAAATATTTGAGAATGAATGGGTGTGTTGAACGAAATTTCAGTAGATGGGATATGGATGAAATCAATCAAAACTCATTTAATTTGAGTTGGTTGAATGGGGTTCAAAATACGTATGAGGGAGAAATTGCTCGCATTAAAAAATTCATAAGCGACCGATTGACTTGGCTTAAATATAGTATGGTAGGAACTAAAATGTCAGATGAAAAATACCAATCATTTACCGTGGCACCATCGAATGTTGCTATTACGCCATCTTCTGTTTTTGCAATGAATGGTGAGGATGTAGAGTTGACCGTTTCTGCCGAAGGTGAAGGATTGTTTTATCAATGGCAATACCAAGATGAAAATATAGAAGGAGCGACATCTTCTACCTTAAAAATTGATGATATTACGGCTTATGATGCTGGAAAATATACTTGTGTGGTAAAGAATTATGCTGGTACAGTAAATAAAGAATTGACCGTTTTTGTAGATGGTACAAGCAGCAGACCTGAGGAACCTCCAGTAAAAATTGAATTTCCGACCAATCAAATGATGTGCAAAGTGTATCCAAATCCGGTGACGGAAGTTTTGCATGTCGAAAGTTCCGAATTATTAGAATCGTATGCATTGTACGATATCAATGGTCGTTTAATGGATACTCAAAAGGTATCGTCCGATGCTGTAGAAATCTCTATCGAGGATTTATCTTCTGGGATTTATAAACTTATTGTAAAAGATAAATGCAATAATCAAAAAGTCTGGAAAATAATGAAGCAATAATCTGTATTATTTGGAACAGATTTAGTAGTTTTTATTATGTTTTTAATTTAGTTTTAAGAGTACCTATTCTTTTCGCTTTTTTATCGCTATTTTTTGTAGAATAATAAAATTAAAATTAAATTTGCTTAAAATAAACATAAAAATGAAACCAACCTTAATGATATTGGCTGCTGGAATGGGAAGTCGTTACGGCGGTCTTAAACAACTCGACCAACTTGGTCCTAGTGGAGAGACTATTATGGATTATTCGGTTTACGATGCTATTCGTGCCGGGTTTGGAAAGATAGTATTCGTTATTCGTCGTGATTTTGAAGATGAGTTTCGTGAAAAAGTCATTTCTAAATATAAAAATCATATTTCTATCGAAGTTGTATTTCAATCGTTAGAAGCACTTCCTCAAGGATTTACCAAACCTGAAGGTCGTACCAAACCTTGGGGAACTAATCATGCCATTATGATGGGGGCAAAAGTGATAAACGAACCGTTTGCTGTAATTAATGCTGATGATTTTTATGGCAAAGAAAGTTTTGCCGTTTTATCCAATGCTTTACAAAAAATGGTTGGTACGAAAGATGATTATTGTATGGTCGGATATCGTTTGGGAAATACACTTTCTGAAAGTGGTCACGTGTCGCGCGGCGTTTGTAGTATGAATGAAAAGCGTTGTTTAACTACAGTGGTTGAGCATTACGAAATTCAACGACGCGATGGTAAAGTGACATATAAAAGTGGCGAAAACCAGTATTCCGAAATCGATGAAAATTTACCTGTGTCGATGAATATGTGGGGATTTACTCCTGATTATTTTGTTCATTCAGAAAAAGACTTTATTCAATTTCTTACGGAACATGGAACTGAGGAAAAATCGGAATATGGAATTCCTACAATGGTCAATAAATTGATTAAAACGGCAACGGCTCAAGTTCGCGTGTTAGATACTCCAGATTCTTGGTTTGGTGTAACTTACAAAGAAGATCGACCAACTGTTGTAAGTAAAATTGCAGCATTAGTGGAACAAGGGGTTTATCCAAAGCAATTATTTAAATAATATATGAATACCATTTTAGTTACTGGAGGAACCGGATATATCGGCTCGCATACTGTTGTTGAATTGCAAAACAATGGGTATGAGGTTGTGATTGTTGACGATTTGTCTAATTCACAACTATCGGTGCTTGATGGTATAGAACGTATTACGGGTAAAAGACCGATTTTTTATCAAATTGATATTTGTGATAAACAAAAATTAGAAGCAGTATTTAATCAACATAATTCAATTACAGGGATCATTCATTTTGCTGCTAAAAAAGTAGTAAACGAATCGGTAAAATTGCCGTTAAAGTATTATCGCAATAATATAGATTCGTTGCTTAACTTGCTTGAAATTTCGTCTCAAAAAGGTATCTATAACTTTGTATTTTCTTCGTCATGTGCCGTTTATGGTGAGACCGATACATTACCTGTAGTTGAGACTATGGAGCGCAAAAAGGCTATCTCTCCTTATGGAAATACAAAATCGATTAGTGAAGATATTTTGAATGATTGTTGTTATGCTGATAGTCGATTTAAGTGTGCCGTTCTTCGTTATTTTAATCCGATAGGGGCTCATCCGTCAAGCGAAATAGGTGAATTG
>Ga0247610_10004584_pt1 | contig 14759 bp, 22 predicted proteins | sample 174DNAGHGhighgp2_FD_193483 | JGI IMG/M metagenome (GOLD analysis project Ga0247610, IMG submission 193483) | Sheep rumen microbial communities from Palmerston North, Manawatu-Wanganui, New Zealand - 1742 DNA GHGhigh gp2 | ecosystem: Host-associated > Mammals > Digestive system > Stomach > Rumen... | reverse complement strand
CACAAATACCTTTTGGGGGTATAACCTTGTTCCCCAATTATGTATATTTCAAAAAGGTCCCCTTTTTTCGAACGTTCAATAACTTCTCCAAATGACTTTCCAATATTTACAGTTGCATATTTCATTATTAATCTGAAATTTTATACATGTAGTTTTGACAATCAACAATTTTTTTGTTTATCTTCATCTTCTCTTCCTTTAAACGTTTAATAACAATTTCACAAGGAATCTTAGGGTCAATATAATAAGTATTGTAAGTGCCATCAGTGCAAGAGAATTTTCCAAGGTTCTTGTTATAAAAAAGTTGACAAAGTTTATTACTCCAACTCCACCTATCCTTAATGTGTGAACCATCTTCACGAACAACATAACAACGATTCCATATTATTACATCTCTTGGACCATTGTTTGCAGTAGATTCTATTTTCAAATACCTCTTTTGAACTATTTTTCCTTTATCACTTGCGCCATACAGCATAATGATGTCTCCATTTTGTATATCCTTGTAACTTTTAATTTTCTTTATCATAACATTATATACTATTTCTGCAAAGATACAAAAAAAAATTGAGATAACCAAATTATTATCTCAATTTTAACTCTTTTTAACCATCAAAGAGACTAGAGCAAGGGACTAATCCTTGCACCGCATTGCTGCTTCATCTGACTGCCCATTCATTCAGTCTTGCGCTGTCTTACCTATTTCAGTATCTCACTTGGACACACCAGCCGTTGTGAGCGTAGTAGGAATCGAACCCACGACACCAGGGTCTAGAAGCCTGTGTTCTACCTCTGAACTATACGCCCATTATCTTTTGAATAAAATTTCAGCGCCAAGTTGCAATTTCCATTCATCATTAATATCAAGCCAATAGTGAGAATCAAAGCCCAAATTATTCTGGGCATCTAGCCATTCAAATGATGCTGGAATACAAGTGAATAAATAATTAAGGCCATATCCATATGTTTTTAACCAATCAATACCACATTCAATTATCTCCTCAATAGTAATGTTTTTACCATTATATTTTCCAAATTTTTTTTGACTGTGTTTCCAACAAACATAATATTCCTTGGTACAATTGTGTTGCATTAAGAATTTAAGCACAAGCGAAGTAGCTTGTTTCTTGGTTATTCTATTACTCTTATCTATTATGTCAAATGGATATTTTCTTTTCATGGTGCAAAGATACTAAAAAAAAATGATATATCCAAATTTTTTAAAGAAATTTAATAAAAAAAAGCACCACAAATATAAAATTTGTAGTGCCTTTATACTGTAATTTAGTCTTCAGTAACGGTCTTTAACCTCTTGAATAGTTCATCATGTCCATAGACTGCCAAGGCTGTTACCTTACCATCTAAATCAGGTTCTCTAAACTCAGTGAAGTTAACGTCGTAACAATCGAGTTTTCTTCTCCATTTGTTTATATCAGCACTTAAGTAAATCAGATAATCATTGTGCCATTCTTTGCTGTTTGGATGTTCTAACATCCATTGAGCTACAGCATGACCACCTTGCACACAACCATATACTGGTTTTAACTCTTTGTCAATCAAGACATATAACTTTCTCTTAAGCATTCTCTTCTTCAACATATTTGTTATATCTACTAATAACCCAATTCTTGAACATTGGGATGCCATAACTCTCGGTCATATCACCACCTCCATAACTAGTGATTCTACCGCAGTAAATCCCTTTATAACAACGATGCCTAACTTCATCCTCAAGATACTTGTCACGTTCCTCGCCTTCAATACGATGTTTAAAAATATAATAAGCTACGTAATCAGCATGGTCTTTCGCATTTTCTGACTTAATGAATTCCTTAAACTTAAGATACTGTTCCTTAGTGGTCTTCTTATCTGTAAAATTTTTCTTTTCCATATTTCTTCCTATTATTAATTCGTTATATTCTTTTACCGTTGGAAACGGCTTGTAAACACTTCCTTCACTATTCCCTAACGAATTAACTCTAGGAGTACCACGAACACGATTCAGCTACCAAAATTGGCTAAGAATCTACCAAAAACTAATTTTCTTCATAATTAATTAAATGTTAATAAATTATTAAATAAAAAACCTACGGATATGATTTATCAGGAATCTGGCTTTCTCTGCCGAAGACTTATTTTTGCCTATCTACTCATAGGAACTTCACAGAGCGCTTCACACACCATTAGGTAGCATCGAAAGAAGTAGTATCCCATACGCTAGTAGAACTATATAAGAATTGTTACATACCTCTTCCTACATTCTTCTTAGTGTGTACCCTTGCGACAAATGTACCCACGCTTTCATATCTACGCCTCTATCGTAGGTTTGTAACTATCTGATTATCAGATGGGTGGAGAAGGTGGGACTCAAACCCACGACCCTTTGAATGCAAATCAAATGCTCTAGTCAACTGAGCTACAACCCCATAATGATACCGATTTAAACTAGATATTACCTAGAACCACTTTCACGCCTTGCACTCTTTCTAGAATGAACCGTGCAATTTCTTACTTAGTTGGCGGTATCCTACCTAACACGTGATTTTGCCTCGTAATATGATTGTTACTAATGAAGGAGTCGAACCTTCTTTTTACCTCTTTAGTATTGGAGATTTTTTTTAAAGTATCTCTACAACTTTACCGTAGATTTGATTTCTCCCAATCCACCCATTCATATGCCCATGTGCATTTCCAATAAGGAATTCTTTGTCATTTTTAATGGCATGGATGAAATGCAAATAATGATGACCCCTCACTTTACAAAGAACAATGTCCTTTTTGTTAAGTTTAGTTTCATCTTTCACTGGTTCACAGATAACAGCTTGCCTTGACTTCAAATGTGGAGTCATACTATTACCTATTCCTACCACTTTACATGTCTCACCTCCTCTGAGGCGGTTGCATGTCTCTTGGTTCTCAAAACCACTATAACTAAAGTCTCTCATATATAATTAGAATTAGTTACATAGAAAAAAAAAACGATTCTTAAAAAAACGATTTTTTACAAGGCACTACCTCGCCTCAAACTTCTGAATCTATAGCACTCCTAGCTAGCAAGTGCTACAAGTTTGGCATTTTCCTATCGTTTAATAAAAACACCCAAAAACGGTACGCAGGGACTGAGGGATTCGAACCCCCATTTTTCATTAACAGTTAAAGGCACATTCTGTTCCGAAGTCGAGATTGCGTTTATTCCTTAAGTCGATAACAAACCACTCTTACCAATTAAGCTAAATCCCTATTTAATACAAAAGACTGAGAATGTTGTCTTATTGTTGATGCCATTTCACAGTGGTTGGACACTGCTCTTCACACGCCACCTTACGATGGACGTAGACACCACGCACGATAGTTTTGTGAAAACCACCTAAACTCTTACTGATTTAAACCTTTCGGTACAGAATCATAACTTTCAGTTCACCACCAAGCTGTTGCGCATTTTGACTAGATGCCTCCAGTCCACTCAGATGACTACTTTTACTCATTTGTTGGATTCCTTGCGAGTCCCCAACCCCTTCATATTGCAGAAGGATAAGTGCGTTTTATCTGCTCAGTGTCGCACACTTTTGCTTAAATTTACTTTTCACTTTTGAAACCTAAATCAAAATTCTGCTCACGATTACGGAAGATGTGGTGCGACTCCATAGCATTCGTGGCTTTTGACCACGACCCACTAAAACACCTTCCTATGCTGACTCACCACAAGTCAATCACTATACAACATCATCTTTGCAGTTCTCCAATATTTCTATTGAAGCAAGATGTTATACTGAGCACAACACGCCAACTGGTGACTATTGCATCATGCTCCACATGGTAATCTATTGTGTCACCACTCACTCAAAGACTCCTCGCCCTTGAGAGCATACGCCTATGGTGTTACCCACAACGTATACCGTACCATGTGCCTTTCAGCGAAATGCCCTAGGGGACACCCCTAAAACATCTGCAACGCTTAATCGCTAATGTGCGTCACATTTATCCTATCACTAGATTATCCTTATGGCTACGAAGGCTAGCCAAACTTCTCATTTCAGCCGAAGCTAATAATGTGAAAGATGTTGGTGAAGTTAGATTTGCACTAACGAAGACTCCGAAGAGTCACTTTAAGCACGAACTTAAAGCCCATTTGTCTACATCTGAGTTGCCTCAGTTCTCCTCTGGTATTCACCAAAAGGTGGTTTTTCTACTTGTCCACCACAAGCTACTGGAGGCGGCACTGCGATACAACAGTGGTTCATCCGCCATGTTGTTGTGACTGCTAGATTTGCACTAGCGAAGCTACCTAAGTAGCAGAATGTTTACAGCATTCCCCATTTGTCTACATCGTCATTGCTGACGTTCTCCTCTGGTAAGTCACAAATAAATTGTAAATCTCTACAGGTTGACCCAGATACCGTAGCATAGTGTTAGTCTAATACACTCTATTTCATCTGCGCTAGGCTTCACTTTACTTGCTATATGGATTCAGCTACCACATAGCCTTAAGAGATTTTGTTGTGGGAGTCAGGCTCGAACTGACACGATGCGTTTTGAGCGTAGAAGGCTTATGAGACCCACATGTTACCATTACATTATCCCACTATATTTATGAATTTTCGGAAACATTTTTGTTATCTTTTTCAAATTACAAGTTTGATGATTTACAATTCCTAAGAGTTGCTGTATGTTTCCTTTTTTGAGCAAGCCTATGGAGTTGAACCACTCTTTCCCTCGGATGAGGGATGTGCTACTGTTACACTAAAGCCGCTTGTTTTTATTTTGACTTTGCAAAGATATAGAAAAAATTTTTAATTTCCAAATTTTTTAAGAACTTTTTTTTCAATTATTTTGCAAATTCTTTCATTTTTGTCAATTCAGATAATGTTTCGTCTATATTTAATTCAGCTACAGACCATTCATACATTTCTCTGTCTACCTTATCCAACGCATTGGCTAGGTCTTCTCTCAACTTGGCTCTGAGAGTTTCATAATACTTCTTACCAACAATGGTTTGAGCCTCTTTCTTCTCATAACCAGCTTCAGTAAGAGTCTTATATAGTTCCTTTCTAAATTCAGCTTCTAAAATCTTACTCATAATTTCTCTGTTTTGTTTAACAATGCAAAGATATAGATTTTATTTGAGAATTCCAAATTTTTAATCAACTTTTTTATCTTCTATAACGATTTCTTATATTAACATCATTAAATCTGTCATACCATTTGCCATAAGCCTCTTGATATTTTACAGTTTTATGCTTGTATGATGTTGATGCTGCTTTTTGCTGTGTAATTGCTTCAGTATAAAGACTGTAATAACCACTAGTATCCCTTTTCTCAATATAACCTTTAAGTTCTCCAAACTCAGTGGCTAAACTAGACCAACTTATTGTTGTTGATGGTAAATACCAATCAATGATGCGCATACAAGAAAGCAAAATTGGAAAAGTAAGAGAATCTCCTTTATTAGGCATTATATAATCTTTACCATTAAGTATGTTAAAATTTAGTTCATTCCTTCCTCCCCAAGTTATAGAATTAATATTTGCTATTTGGTAATGCATCATGAATTTGGAATATAACTTCCTTTCCTTCAAAAACAATGACCATTCTCTATATAGTTTTCCATGCATAACATTTAAAACTTATAACTGATTAATTATCAGTAACTTACGTGGACGTGGAGGTAATCGAAACCTCGTCCTCACTACCACTCCATAAGAGATTATACAAGCTTTAAATTGGAAAGTTGACTTTCCGCCACCTCATTTTGAGAAAACGAGGAAAACAAGGGGGATTGACTAGAGGTCAATCTCGGCTTAGCCACCACCTTATTTTGAGAAAACAAGGAAAACAAAAAGTTGCTAGGAGTGTTCTGTTCCTAAGAGCCTAGCCTCTCGGCTTACTTACGCTGCAATAGCGTACTCGTAAGCAGGAGAATCAATGTTCTCTGCGTTTATATTTTTTTGCTATTTCTAGTGTATGCCCACTGCTTGTCTCTTACCAAATGCATAGCAGTCTATTCCATTCACGCCCATTTGATAAATAAATATTTCACCTCTGTGAAAAAGTAGTGGTGATGGTTGGACTTGAACCAACGACCTTCATCTTATCAGGATGACAATCTGACCAACTGATATACATCACCATTAAACGGAAACATTTTTCTAGAATTATCAATTAAAAGTTGAGTCCTATAAAATACTTGCTGTCTGCTTCCTTGGTGCTTGTGATAGGATTTGAACCTACTGTACCCCACTATAAGATGGCGTGTGTCTGCCGATATATCACCCCTCAAGCATGTTTCGCCAACTGTAGCCCATAAGGTAACTTGAATGATGTACCTTAGAAGCCCATCGCTGACTTGTCTTGCACTAACGTTGTTAAGACCAATATACGCCATAACTAACCTATGCATGGTACGGGTGGCAAAAGCCACTTGACTGATACTCTGTTGGTCGTGACGGAATCGAACCGCCCTTCTTAGGATGTAGGCCTAATGTCCTTCCGATGAACGAACGACCAATATCAAAGACAGTTTGTTTTAAGTGTGATTCTGCCTTTCAAGGAGACCTGAGGTTGCTTGCGCTTCCACTATTACAGTTCTCTCCTCCCACTGTTTCCTTTTGTATCAGTAATTATTTGCCAAGATACTTGTAAGCAAACCAACCGATAACGCCACCAACAATCAGTTCAAACATAGTTGTAATATTTTTAGGTTAAACATTCATTATCAGTACAAAGATATATTTTTATTTTTTAATTCCCAAATATTTTAACATTTTTTCTAACTTAAAATAAAACTGTTGTCATAACTATGTTGTTTTTGATTCAACTTCTTTTAAAATCTCCTCATTAAGCTTATCAAGTTCTAGTTCTTCATTCTCATCATATGGTTTTGTGGTGTAGCTCTTCTTTTTTCTGCACTTGCAACGTCTTATACATTCCTTGGTATTCTTCATGCCATCAATAACAGCATCTTCGCCATATTTAATGGCATTCAAACCATTTCCCCAACGAAACTGAAGCCATCCATCATATTCTCCAGCGCTCCATTTATAGTCCTTTGGAATCTCATTTTCTCCTCTGAAGAGCCAATCCTTAAGTTTTCTGATATCAGTCCATTTCTTATATGTTCTTAATTCATCGTGTCCCCAAGTAATAATTTTTTCTTCTTGAAAATCCACAAGGATATATCCCCAAAATGCTTCACCCCAAGATGGCGCATTCCAATGATAATCAGTTACTACAGTGCCCTTGAGATTATTGCAATTCCATCGATGTTCTGGTTTTGGCGTATCCGCATACATTTCCTCCAAAAGCTTTATTTCTTCATTAGCTTCTTCCATTGTATCAAACTCAGTAACATTCTCAATATTCTTATATAAAGTCCATTTATTGAATATTACTGCATACCTCTTTGAGTGTTTCATTTCCTTTTTCTTTTTTCCTTTTCGTTTTTGCTGAAACCATTTTTCTCTTCCTAAAGGATTCTTTTGGGTCAAAACCATGAGACACAATTTTAATCTCATTTGCCACAGTAGTATAACCCTTTGGATTGCCGAATAACTCTGTGTATATCTTTTCCTTTGTTCTTTCCCAATGTTTAATTGGTACAGCCCTCACAAATATTTCATCAAGTACCTTCTGTAATGCTTTGATGAAATGCTCTTGCATTGACATATCCCCTATCACAATATCCCAAGGTCTTGCATCAAAACCAATCTTTACATCATTACAAGAAATTGGATATTGTATCTTATATTCTGTATAATAAGTAGAAACAAAAATAGTGTGATACGATATCTTAACACCAACCTTTACCTCTTCTTCATAGTTAACCTTTTCAGTTGTCTTATAATAGAATCCCAAAGGTGATTCCTTAACTGTGGTTTCATATTTTTCCTTGGTGACAGTCATCGTCATTCCCTTTGGAAAAATCGTCTCACCATAGAAACTAGACCAATCTATTCTCCATTTCTCACCACCAATTGGTCTATATGAGACCTTAATATGATTCTTATTAAAGAATACAGTTTCCATATTTAGATACAAGTCTTCTTCAGCATAATGTAAAATCCAATGTGTTTGAACCTTACACCATATATATTAATCCACCATGACATCTTTTTATGGTAGAATTCTACCCTAGAATGTTTATTATTTGGTCTATGTATAATTGTTCTACCAATTTCAAACAACGGTGTTCGAATAAAAGATTTAGGCAAATTCATTTTTTATATTCTCCTTTTCTTGATTAAATTTCTAACTAACTTTATAGGCCAAAATATTATCAGTAATAACAAGAAGATACAAGTCATACCTTTCTCCTCAGTGCCATCTTCTACTGAGGACTTATATGATTCAGCATAATCTGTCTTAAACCAATATAATGCTAATATAACACCTACTATAAAATAAACTACTACCAAAATACCACAAATATCCATAAATTTCTTTCTTTAAACGCAGGGGCGGCTGTAATCGAAACAACATCTGAAATTTTGGAGATTCCTATTCTAACCATTGAACTACACCCCTATTCCATTATCTATATCTAAAACCATTCTTTTCAGTCTCAGCAACCCATTTCTCAAATGCTTCATCACTAAAGCTAAGTTTGGATAGATTTTCTTCTGCCCACTTATCAAGGTCACTTGTGTTAACTTTAATGGAATGATTATCCTCTTCCTTATCCTTGCTCTTAAGTTCCCTTGTCTTGGTATCTACCAATTTTAAGATGGTAGGAATCCTATAATCTCCATGCATTCTCTTAACAAGTGTAGCATAGTGTTCCGTATACTCTGGATTACTGCAAGTCACATACAATGGCTTTTCAGATTCCAAACCACGAATTACCTTTTCACACTGAGGAATGTCACAATGATATGGATTCTTGGCAATACCTACAATCTCCTTATCTACACCACGAAGATTCTTAAGAAATTCGTAAAGCCTTGCACCCAAACCTCTAGTCACTTCCTTTCCATCCTCAGATAGCCATACAAACCCATCAACGATAATGGTATCAATGTTATCAATATTAACCAATGAAAGACATTGCGTAATACAAGGCAATTCACGTTTAAATAACTCACCACTCTTGTATTCAGCATCAATGCATTGTCTCTTACTTGTTACATAATAAGACACATCACTAGCTGTCCAAGAATCAAAGACACCACCTACAGTGTATGAATATCCATCGTAATAATATGTATCAAATGCAATTATCATATCACCAATTCATTTGAATCCAAAACTCAGTACCATTGCATAAAAAATCGAATAAACAGTGACAAGTTTCACCTTGAACAATATATGTTCTAAAACCAAGATTTGCAAAATGATTTCCTACAAGATTTTTTACTTCATTCATCACATCCTTGTTCTTGATTCTACTAAAGTAAGGTAAACTAATCTTTACTTGATGGCAATGTTTATCCTTCTCAATGGCTTTCTTAATCTTCCTCTTATACTTGGACTCAACATGCTTGATTATTTTATTAGCCCTCTTAGTAGCTTCATCCTTCTGCTTATTTGCTATAAAGTCAGCATAAGATTCAGCCATAGTACTTGAGAAATGCTTACTTGAAACAATATCGTTTATTTCCTCGTTCATTACTTAGCGTATCTAAAGTTAAAACCACAATTCTTACACATAAATTCCTCACCATTATCATCTGTGGCATTGGCAATGTTTATCTCAACATCATGACCACACCTAGGACATTTGACGTACTCCATATATTAAAATCTCTTTATAGTTTATTTTTCAGTTGATATACCCATGTTCTTGGAGATATTCCCTACCTTTCTTGGTGGTACGATATTCCACCTTTATTACTTCACCATACTTCTCCCTATACTCCTTTGTGCGATATGGATGTCTATTAATTACTTTTTCTATGATAAACTCCTTCCTCGTAAGAAGATTAAGGGAATAATCTATTCCAAATTCAGAAATGAACTTCAAATATGGTAGTTCAAATACCTCCCCTCTTTTCATTGCCTTCGCACTAATACTTGCCAATATCTTTTCAGTAATCTCTAACATAATGCAAATATACTAAAAAAAAATGAAATAACCAAATTTTTTAAGATATTTTTTTAATTTTCATTATCCTCATCATCACTTAACAATAATAACATTACTGCAAGCCATGAACCTAATGCAAAAAGAAATATTCCCATCACATCCTTATCATCATCAAATATGTAACGCACATCCTTACCATTCCTAACATTAAAAGAATAATAAGCATACGTTAACCACATTAATGCAATAAATAAACCTAATAGGTAAATAAAAATAATCATAACATTAAATTATAAAAATTGAGGCTCTGCCAAGAATCGGACTTGGGCTTCATCTATACCAAAGATGAGGTCTACCACTAACCTACAAAGCCATTGCGGTGATGTGTGGACTCGAACCACAGACCCACGGGTTGACTGCCAAATTCAAACAACTGCTGTCGGTTACGCACACGAGGTAACACTAGAATATTACGTTGCTCTACCAACTGAGCTACATCACCAATAATAAGGGTACATTTTTTGTTTTAGCGATAGATTTCAAGTCTGTCAAAATAAGCATTGCTGTTAGTACCCACTAATTAAAACCCAAAGTAACCTTCCCTGATATTGAACCTTTGGCATACTATCACAGACTAGTATGTTCTGTTCTAGATTCCTCACCGCATAAAACTATATCTGCGTATCTATTATGTGACTTCTCCTAGTATTGAGCCCTGTGAGGGGTACGATCCCACGACTTCCACATTACAAGGGTGGCGCTCTACCAACTGAGCTAACAGGGCAATATATTCTTTAAAATTATTGTACACCGTATAGGATTCAAACCTATGTTGCGGTTTCCCACACAGATTAAGAGTCTGTTGCATAATCACTCTGCCAACGGTGCAAGTGACTTTTGATCACAATAGTGCGCCCAGAGGGACTCGAACCCTCGACCCCGTGATTAAAAGTCACGTGCATCTACCTACTGAGCTATGAGCGCATTTATTACTATCCTATGCTCTTAGCTCACCTAGTAAGCATCAGAGCTTAATACTGTTTTCGTTTCATATTATTTTTATTTTCTAAATTTCACTATTTCTTTCAAGAATCTTTCCTTATCATTCAATTTTCTCATTTCTTTGGCATTAACTTTCTCTTTATATATTCTATACCAAGAATAAGCAAGCCAAAAGTCTATTAGACCAATACCGAAGTCAAATATGGCACTTCCCATGCTTCCATGTATAAGGTCACACATCCCAAAAATGGAAATTGACATAGCCATCATAAGACATCCAACATAACGCCTTTTATCACTATCTTTTGAAAATATTGTTAAGCCAAAGCCAACAAATACGATTATTGCGCCAATAATGTTGATAATATTCATCATAACATTAAACTAAATAAATAAGTTAAAATTCCACTTTCCCAAACAATTGACATGTATTTCTTCACACTCCATCAAGTTTATCTAGCTTATTCTCTACTCTCCTATATACGATGAAGAGAAGCCCAGTAATTAATACTTCTGTCATACTCAATCCTCCATTCGTTTTAATGAAATTAGTTTTATATGCGGAGAGGCACGGTTACGCTCCGTATTCACCGAAATGAACATTCTGATTAGCAGTCAGATACCTATCTTCTAGATTTGCTCTCTCCTATTATATCTTTTTTTTCTAGAACTTTTACCTTTATTAAGTGCCATATAATTTTCAGTCATCGCATGGCAATTAGGGCATAACACTTTTAAGTTGTTTATGGAATTATTACCACTGTCCCCATCCACATGATGAATTTGTAAAATTGTATTGTTTGTGGCTTTATTATACCCCTCAAATCCGCATTCTTCACATTTATAATGTGCTTTTTCAAGTAAAAAATTCCGTATCGCTTTTGGTAATGCCATATTGGGGTTTAAAGATAATTCCCCATTGCGCCATTTTTTAAGATATTCTTCATTTCTATGTTTTGAAGAACATTCATTTGAACAAAATTTCCTGTTTTTATCTCTACTTTTAAACGTTTTACCACACTCTTGGCAAACTGTGTCTTGTCCTTCAGTTAGATATTTGTTTCTGTTTCTACAAGATACAGAGCAATATTTGCGTTGATGTCCTTCTAATTTTTTACCGCATATCTCACAAAATCTTTCTGCAAGAATATGAACCTTATTTTTTTTAATTGTATGGGTTTTACTTTTTAATTTATCAGCAACTTTTTCATAAACAGATTTATCTCTGCGCTTATTATTATATTTTGCAGCACAAGAACGGCAACAAAAATCTTTACCCCATTCATTTGCTATCTCTTCCCCACATTCTTTACAATATCTAATCGGTTTCTTTTTCCTCTCTTTGTAAAGGTTTAAATCAAACCCAACTGATGCTGCAATTTCTTTTAAGTATTCAGAACCTTGTTTATTATCGCTTATTCCAAAATACTCATGCACTTGATTCTTGCTAGTGAAACTATTAAATCTATCAAAGACCTCTTTCTTTTTTTCTTCTGTACTAATGTCAATAATCTTTCTTTTTTTCATAATCAAAATATATTATCTATATAAATAAATAGTATATTTTGCGGAAAATTCAAGGTTTTGACCTAAGTTTTTTGTTTTTTTTTAGAAAGGTGGGTTTTATGGGTTAAACCACTCCCCCAGCTCTCTATGTTCATAATATACAATATTGTATAATCGTTCCAATCAATCCTACAATAACTCCAGTTATTGAGCCATATAAGAATCTCTTGTGCCATTTCCAATTATTCTTGACTTCATTTATCTCATCTTGGCACGTTGAGCCTTCTGTCACTTCTTTTTGCATCATCTTATAATTAATAAGAGTAATAACCAAAAATATTGTACTAAATATTAATATCGCTTCCATATTATAATATATATTTTAATTTAAAGTACTTTACATTCCACTATCTCGTACAACTGTAATGCTTCGCCTTGATTATTGATACCTAATGGTATGTTACTAGAACATTCGTTGCCTACGATAACTTCTCTAGGTTATTTACTCCTAGTGTTTCCTTCAGTACTCGTTATGCTCTTTATTAACTCATCAAAAAACTCATCTACAGTCATTGTATTTGTTTCAATGTTTCTTGAACCTAACTGTTGCAATATCATTCCTATTTAATTTAATATATCTATTTTCAACGTGGTGTCTTCCGTTGATTGAGTTATATGATGTTTCTTCCAAAATTAAATCAACAACATCTTTAGTGAACTTTGCTGATAAAACTCTAAATGGCAGATAACCTACCAACGAACTACCAATTCCACCATGAATGTAGAAACCTTTGATTTCTTTTGTTTCGCCAACTCTATTCTGCCAATCATTCCAAAATTTCTTAGTCATTTCATAATAACCGCCACCAACTATATTTATTACACCCCTAATGCTGGAAGGGTAGCCGTTCTTATCATCGTTGGTAATAATTCTCCACAAGGCACAAACCCAAATTTCGAATAAAACCTTCTTAAATCCTTAACTGTCTTATGTTTCTCATCACATTTACCTCTTGGCATTGGATGGCATAATAGATAAAAATTATATTGTGGGTGTCTTTTTATTAACTCATTTATTAAAAGAGTAGCAACTCCTTTATTCGTATGATAGGAAGATACCTCAAGACGAACAATCTTTAGTAGTTTATCACCATTGCACTTGTCCTTATATCTATCATGTTCAACAACTTCAGATAATATCAAATCCCCTAACCAATAACCTTCTATTAAATCATATGCCCTTAAAGCGTATAAACTCTCTCTAAATATTATATTATCGCTGTTATACATACTTTATGCAACTTATTGTTTTTCAACTAGTTAGCAGAGGTTGTCCGACTCGAACGGACACATCGCTTTTACACGATTACTGGTAGTTTTCAAGACTACTGCCTTACCAATTAGGCTTAAACCTCTATGTTATAACAAATAATGTTTTATATCGCTTTTAAACTACCAAGGGTCTTGTTAAGGATTTCCCTCAGGCCAACATATGCGAGATTGGTATCTTTATTTGTTAATTTTTTGGCTGGGATGGTGGGACTTGCACCCACTGTCCTCGGCTTAACAGGCCGACGCTGTATACTACTTAAGCTTCATCCCAATATAAAAAAGATGCTGTGTCGAGGTCGTTAATTCTCATCCTCTATGAATCTAGTCTATCGCTCATCACAACTACTAGTAGGGAACGATTTTACCACATTTAATCTACTTCAACGCATTTCGAACTACGCCTTTTCGAACACCTTTTGTGGATGCAATAGGATTCGAACCTATGATTTAATTACCATCGTCATGGGTGTAACGCCCCCCATCGCGCAACTCAGATGGTCACTCCCCAGAGGAGTCCTTACATGCATCCATTTAAAGTTGAAATACTTGCAAGATTCTTATCTGTCTATGATTGCTACCTATATATCATTACCCTTATTTTGGGTAAATGGACTTTGTATTCCACAGATAAATTCCAACTTTTGAGCCTTCGGTTGGATTCAAACCAACGGTGCGCATAAGCATCTTGATTACAAGTCAAGCGGAGTCGTTCACTGTCCCACGAAGGCGAAATGCACCTACGCAATTTAATTTTCCATACAGTCGTAGAGTAGCTGTAAAACCTTTAAGTATGGCATCTAGCTTCAAACGAATTCAATTCTAACTAGACAAACTTGTGGATGCAATAGGATTCGAACATACAGTAGCATGCCGCTCCCACACCTACGAATGTTGTTGCGAG
>Ga0247610_10004582_pt1 | contig 14761 bp, 18 predicted proteins | sample 174DNAGHGhighgp2_FD_193483 | JGI IMG/M metagenome (GOLD analysis project Ga0247610, IMG submission 193483) | Sheep rumen microbial communities from Palmerston North, Manawatu-Wanganui, New Zealand - 1742 DNA GHGhigh gp2 | ecosystem: Host-associated > Mammals > Digestive system > Stomach > Rumen... | reverse complement strand
TTAGAAAACGGTAGATTAGTAATAACTGGTAATTGTGTAAAAGTTACTGCAGGTGACAATCAAATTGATGATTTGATTGTTTTGGGAAGTTATAACGAAATTAATACAGGTGATTTAGATGATACAGTAAGAGTTGGTTATGTACAAGATGAAAAAGGACATGAAAATTTTATTGTAACTGAAGGAGGTACAAAAACATATATTCATGATGGTAAACGTACTTTAAATAACAAAATTTATACCGGTACCGGCAACGATTATGTTCAAATGTGCGGAGAAAATTATACGATAGACACCGGTGACGGTGATGATGACAAAATACTATTTACATATTCCAACTATGAGACCAATAATGTAAAAAATACTGAAAATATTAGAAGAGAATATTATAACAACAGTGAGCAAAGTACAAAAATTGATATACTCTACGGTTCAGGTATTACAAGTGATAATTTAGATGGCTGGGCTTTTCAGTTCGACAGTTCTTATTGTATGTTCTTTTCATTTATAAATTCTCTTGGACATTGCACTGGTAAAACTGACTTAAGCAAATACATGTCATATACTTACAATGCAACTACGGAAGAATATACAGTCACTTTTCCTAATTATACGAACGGAAATAACAGCATTGTTGTTACTAAGACTGAAGTTGAACAATGTAAAGATGTCATAGCCGGAAGAGAAAATAATATTTGCGTATATGGTGATTTTGATACAAAACTTATAACTTATGCATTAAATAAATTAATTAACACAAATGATCCTAAAGGTACTTCTAATTTATATTATATGAGTGGCGTTTCAAATTATATTTTGGGTAATAGTAAAACAGCATCTACATACAGCTATGATTCTGATACAGTTGACGGGAAGAAAATTGCTGTAAAAAACGATGAAAAAGAAAGTTACTGTAAACAAAGAATTAAAGATTTATGGAATTTATATAATAAAAATGATGGTAACGGGATTACAAATTTTTGTATAAACTTTGAACTTAGTACTTCTAATATTAATTTAGGCATAATAAACAGTCATTCTTACGCAGTAAAAGATTATTCAACTAATTCAAATGGTGAAGATTATATAACCCTTGTAAATCCTTGGGATGATGCTGATTGTATCAGAATTTCAATTGATGATTTATTTAAGTATAATATTGTCCTTCAGGTTAGAGGCTACAACAATACAGATTTAGACAATCTAATTCATCTAACCTGATTTCTACCGTTATTTTTAGCTTCATAAAGACGTTTATCGGCTGCTTCTATAATTTCTGTTGCCGAACTTCCATCATTTGGAAAAGTTGCAACCCCAAGACTTATAGTAACATTAGTTTCCTTATCACCAGACAATATAAATTTTTTACTTGCGACACGCTCACAAATCTTTTCCGCAGTATAAACAGCAACATCTTTATCTGTATTAGGTAAAATGATACTCATTTCTTCTCCGCCATATCTGCACACAATATCAGCAGAACGAACATTACGTTTTAATGTCTGAGCAACCTGCTTTAATACGGCATCACCGGATTGATGACCAAAATTATCATTAAATTTTTTGAAAAAGTCAATATCAATAATTATTAATGAAAAATGCGTTTCATAGCGTTTTGCATGTTCAACTTGAAGTTTCATTTGCTCCTGAAAATATCTGTGATTAAATAATTCCGTCAAACCATCAACAGTTGCCAGTTTATACTGTTCTTCAAAATCTTTGGATTTTATAAGATATTTCGTAATATACGCGCAAGTAAATGCAAATATTGAAAATATAAAAGGATAAACAACATCAAGCCACAAATTTTCATACTTCATTGCATAATATGCAATCATCAAATAAATAAGATATGTAGAAAAACTCATTAAAGATGCTATCAAAATAGAATTAACTCTGGAAATTACAGACCATATTAAAAATGCTAATAATAAACTCAAAGCAATAGTATAACCCTTATTAATTCTTACAATAAAGCTATTATCCAAAAAATTGTTTATATAAGTAGCTTGAACCTCAACTCCGGGATATGATTTTGAAGTTGGTACCGTTTTTATATCATATAAACTGGAAGCAGTAGAACCAAAATAAACTATCTTATTTGAAAAATCATAATTTAGATTCGTTCTTTGACCTTTTGATGCTTTAATAAGTTGATACATCGGAACATAATCATAAGAACCAGCAGGCCCATACCAATTTAAAATAACATTTCCATCTTTTTCCAAGTATATTCTTTTATCACCTAATTTAAAATTAGAATATTTATCTATTTCAAAATTTCGATCCGGCTCACCTAAAATGTTTAATCCTACTTTTAATGCCAATTGCGGATAATAACTTCCTTTATACTTAACTACAAGAGGCATAGTCCTAAGAATCCCGTCATCAGGGCGGGAAATATTTATCATTCCTACATTTGATGTCGCATTCAATATTCCATCTAAAATTGTTCTGCAATTTGAATATGTTAAACTTGAAAAATCTACTCTTGAATTATTGTATATTTTTAATGAAAATTTATCAGGTAACACCGGAGGCTTGCGTATATCTTTTGATTGATTATCAAGATTCATTGAAGTATACAAATTACTATATTTTTCAAAAACTTTTATTAATGCCTCATCAGCTCTGGAATGACTTTTTAAGGATTTAACAAACATTAAATCAAAAACTATTGCTCTTGGACTTTGTTTTTCCAAATATTCAACCATTTCAGCATAAACATTTCTTGCAACAGGCCATTCACCATAATTATCGAGAATATATTCATAAGTTGCATCATCTATAGCAACAATAACAATATCTTTACTGGGTTTTTTTACACCCCTGTTTATCATAATGCTTTGACGTAAATCAAATGTTCTATTTTCTATTGAATCAATAAAAGACATCAAGTTTGCGTTTCTAAAAATAATTGACGCAAAAAATACAAACAACACCAACCCAAATATATATAAAAGTTTTTTTATCATACTTCGATTATAATTTATATTTTCAATTTTTGCAAATTATTAAATATCTAACGTAATATTACATCTTTTAAATGTATATTTTTTAATATATATTTCTTCTCTAATATAAAATTATTTAATTTTAAAATTTCTGTATTATAAGATAATCCATCAGGATTTTTTAAATATTTTAGTAAACATTCTTCATGCAGATTCATTTTTCACCTTATTAAAACGTAGCCAACATTTGTATTATGACAAAGATTAATAATTTAAACATCAAACAAATGCATGAACTTGCACTTTTTTATTTATATGTTATCATATAATCAGTCGAAATTATATCAAGTTTGGAATCTTGAAAAGAAAGAGGTAGAAAATGAAAGAAGGAATACATCCGGATTATAAAAAAACCGTAATCAAGTGTGTTTGCGGAAATGAAATTGAAACCGGTTCTGTTAATGATAACATCACAGTTGAAATTTGCAGCAACTGTCACCCGTTCTATACAGGTCAGCAAAAAATACTTGACTCCGAAGGACGTGTTGAAAGATTTAACAAAAGATACGGCAAAAAAAATTAAGTTCCTTTCCGGGAACTTTTTTTATGTCTGCATAATGTAATAATTTGCCAACTAAATAATTTTTGTATATTATAGGTTGTGGAGATTGATATGGAAGAAAGAAATAATAGACCTGTTGTAAATTTAATTTCTAAGCCGGATAATATGTTGAAAACTGTTTATACAGCTTGCAGAACTTGTTACAGCGCTGATTATCCGATAAATATATACAACAGCACTGATGATAAAGATAAAATGTTAAAGCTTATTGAAAGAGTTATTTCGTCAGGGCATTATTCTACAATAGAGCATATTCAAATTAGTTTTGCCATTTCTAATGTATCAAGGGCTTGTACTCATCAACTTGTCCGACACAGACATATGTCTTTCTCCCAAAAATCTCAAAGATATGTAAAAGAAAAAGGTCAATTCGATTATATAATTCCGCCTACAATAGAAAAGAATCCTGAAATGAAAGAGAAATTTGAAAAATTTATGGAACAAATTTCCACACAATATCAGGAATTTGTAGATGCAGGAATCCCGGCTGAAGATGCCAGATTTGTACTACCCAATGCAGCAACAAGTTCTCTTGTAGTAAGTATGAATTTAAGAGAATTAATTCATGTCGCAAATTTAAGACTTTGTTCAAGAGCACAATATGAAATTAGAACCATGATAAAAATGATGTGTGATGAACTAATCAAAGCAGAACCCTGGTTAAAACCTTACCTTGTTCCTAAATGCGAAAGGCTTGGTTTTTGTGACGAAGACAAATCATGCGGAAGAAAGCCGAGATTAGGTGAATAGTTTGGAATTTCTGTTTAATCCGGTTATAATATCTGTTTTATTGCTTTGTATTTTATGTATTTGCAGAGTTAATGTTCTTTTGGCACTTATTATATCTGCAATAGTCGGAGGCAAAGTTGCAGGAATGCATTCCGAACAAATTATGAACATATTTATAAATGGTATGGGGCAAAATAGTGAAACAGCATTGAGTTATATATTATTGGGAACATTTGCTGCAGCAATGGCACATACAGGATTAGCAGATATTCTTGCAAAAAGAATATCATTACTTGCAAAAAATAACAAATATATGATTTTATTGATTTTAACGCTGCTTGCATGCGCTTCTCAAAATTTAATACCTGTACATATTGCATTTATTCCTGTTATAGTACCACCATTAATATCTGTAATGAATAAAATAAAACTTGACAGGCGTGCAGTAGCTTGTGCACTTGCATTTGGTCTTGTAACTCCATATATAGTGTTTCCGGCCGGTTTCGGTTTAATTTTTCAACGGCTACTTGCTGATAATATGACTGCAAACGGAATGAACATAACAGTTGATGATGTTTGGAAATCTGTTTGGATCATAGGAATTGGTTTACTATTTGGACTTTTTTGGGCAATATTTGTATCATATCGAAAACCAAGAGAATACGAAAACATTCAATTTAGAGAAGAAAGAAGACGTTCTCTCAGATTTACCGGAAGCCACTACATCACATTATGCGCAGCTCTTGCTACATTAATTGTACAATTATGGACAAAATCTTTACCTTTGGGTGCTTTGATAGGACTTTCAATAATTTTCGGTATGAAAGCTATAGACCATGATAAAATGGACACGTTAATTAATGAAGGTATAGGTTTAATGGGATATGTTGCATTTGTAATGCTTGTAGCAGCAGGATTTGCAGAAGTCCTGAAATTCGGTGGAGGAATAGATTCCCTTGTAAACGGCATAATTCCGTTTATGATGGGTTCTAAAGTCCTTGCAGCATTTCTTATGCTTGTATTGGGATTATTTATTACAATAGGTATAGGTACATCTTTCGGCACAATTCCGATTCTTGCAGTACTTTTTGTGCCTGTATTTTTAAATCTTAATTTTAATTCAATGGAAGCAATTGCTGTTTTTGCAGCAGCTGCAGCTTTGGGAGATGCCGGTTCTCCGGCATCAGGAACAACACTAGGCCCAACGCAGGGATTAAATATGGACGGTCAGCACAACCATATAAACGATACATGCATACCTACATTTTTACACTACAATATACCTTTAATAATATTTGCAATAATTGCAGTTATAATATTTTAACTTCTAAGTAATTCCGTCAATTTTGGCAATACTTCAAATGCATCTCCGACAATACCATAGTCGCATGCCTCAAATATTGGAGCACTGCTATCAATATTTATAGCAATAATTTTATCAGCTTCACTTATACCAACAAGATGCTGAACTGCACCTGATATTCCGCAAGCAATATATAATTTTGGTGAAACCGTTTTTCCTGTTTGACCTATTTGCATTTCAGGTTTAGCAATTCCCATCTCAACAGCAACTCTACTTGCGCCAACTGCACCTCCGATAACTTCAGCCAGATTTTTCAACAATTCAAAACCTGCTTCATTTTGCATTCCCCGACCGCCTGCAACAATAACATCAGCGCTGTCTAGTTCATTTACAGAAGATTGAACATTTTTTACAAAATCTACAAATTCAACTTTCTTCCTGATATCGGAAATTTGCGGGGTTTTGTATATAAATTCGGTATTTTTTACTATATTTTCCGGTGCAGGTTTAAATACTTTCGGTCTTACCGTAGCCATTTGAGGAAGTGTTTTACACAATATTGTAGCCATTAATTTCCCGCCAAAAGTAGGACGAGTTGCCGCAAGTTTACCATTTTCATTTATATCCAAACCTGTACAATCAGCAGTTAGCCCTGTATGAAGTGCTGATGAAATTCTTGGAGCAATATCTCTCCCTTGTGTTGTAGCACCTATAAGTATTATATCAGGATTTACTTCTTTAATTATATCTATAGCTGCTTTAGAATATAATTCTGTAGAATAATAAGTAAACCTGTTATCTTCTGCAATATAAACTTTATCAAAACCGCAATTAATAAATGCTTCTTTATAATTTTCGGAAAGTCCGCTTTTACATATTAATAGTGCAGATATTGAAGCAGAATTAAGTTTTTTTGAAAGCTCTTGAGCCTTACACACCAATTCAAATAAAACAGTGTGAAGATAATTATCTTTTGTAACTTCTGCATATAAAAGAATTTCATTACTCATTTAAAAGCTCCTTTATCTGCAATGCCATATCTTCTGCTGATTTTACAAACACACATTCACCTCTTTTATTTTCCGGTCTGAAGGCCTTTGAAACATATGTAGGAGAAGCCTTTATTCCAGCTTCTTCAAGATTTATATCATCAATTGAAAGTACATCTATGACCGAATTTTGAGCATTTTTTATACCGTTAATTGTTGGTCTTGTTGTTTCTTTATCTGTTTTTAACACACAAATCAGTGCCGGATACTCTACTTTTAAAGTTTCAACACCTTCTTCTATTTTTCTTAATACGTAAAGGCATTTTTCATCAACTTTCGAAACTTCTTCTACAAATGTCACCTGAGGGATATTTAATTGTGATGCTATACTTGGACCTGTTTGTGCCGTATCACCATCTATCGCAAATTGTCCGCAAATAATTAAATCAAAATCATCAAATTTAGTCTTTATAGCTGAAGCAATAGTCTTACCTGTAGCATAAGTATCTGCACCTGCAAATTTTTTATCGGAAAGAAGCACTCCCTTATCACAACCAAGCGCAATAGCCTTTCTTATAATGTCCATTGCTTGTAAAGGGCCCATTGAAATAACAATTATCTCTGTATCCGGAACTTGTTTTTTTATATTTAAAGCACAATCAACAGCATATAAATCATAGGGATTTATAATACTCTCGACACCCTCTCTTTGCATTGTATTGTTCTCTGTCCACTTAATTTCTGTTGTGTCAGGAACTTGTTTTACACATACTAAAATTTTCATATACTACTTCTTTTGTTTTGCGGATGACTCTAACAAAGCATTATAAGCAATCATATATACAGAACACTTTTTAACACTTTGAATATACCAAGAACATCTCTCCATAGTACAAACTTTGTCAATTTCAGAACCTGCACTCATTAGAGGACAAAAAGGAATGTCTTTTGCCATTATTTTTCTCCTTGTTTTAATAAATTACAATTTTCATCACGTTTTTTCTCTTGATCTTTATAGATTTTTGTCCTGTTAATAACCTCATCAAAATCAACTTTATGAGCGTCAAAATCAGGGCCATCAACACAAGCGAATTTAGTTTCTCCACCAACTGTAATTCGGCAAGCTCCGCACATACCTGTTCCATCAACCATGATAGGATTCATGCTTACTTCAGTATAAATGTTCTTATTGCGAGTTAAATCCGCCACTGCTCTCATCATTGGCATAGGTCCAACGGCTATAGCATAATCAACTTTTTCTTGATTTATAATTTTTTCAAGCACACTAGTTACAAATCCTTTTTCGCCGAGCGAACCATCATCAGTTGTAATAAAAAGATTTGTACAAGCATTTTTCATCTTATCTTGCCAAAATATCAATTCTTTATTTCTTGCACCCATTATCATGTAAACCTTATTACCCGCTTCTTTAAACGCTTTAGCTATTAAATAACAAGGTGCTGCACCATACCCGCCCGCTAAGCACACCACAGTTCCATATTTCTTTATGTGTGTGGGCTGACCTAAAGGCCCTACAATATCATGTATTTCTTCTCCAACATCAATTTGTGCTAATTTTTTAGTTGAAAATCCTACAGCCATAAAAACAAGTGTAAGTTCTCCTTTATCTTTATTTATATCGGCTATAGTAAGCGGAACTCTTTCAGAATTTTCATCAGCTCTAAATATTATAAATTGTCCTGCTTTTGCATTTCTAACAACATAAGGTGCATAAATCGTTATCTCATATTGATTTGGACAAATTTCTTTTTTTGATAAAATTTTATATCCCATAAAACATCCCTCTTTAAGAGATTATATAATAAAATTTTGCATAAAACAATATTATTAAGATTTTAGAAAAATTTTAATTGTTAAATTTTATTAATTCACAACAAAAATTTGTGTTTTTATTATATGATAAATCGAGAGGGTAATATGATTTTTAACGAAACTAAAACTCACGAAATTACTGTGGACGTTGTTATTGTTACATTAAAGAATGACTCACTGCAAGTACTTCTTGTAAAAAGGCCCAACGAACCTTTTAAAGATAAGTGGGCTATACCCGGCGGTTATGTAAGATTATCTGAAAATCTTGATGATGCTGCGCTTAGGATATTGAAAGAGCGAACCAATGTAGATAATATTTATTTGGAACAGCTTTATACATTTGGCGACCCGTTAAGACACCCTAACTCAAGAGTTATAACCTGTGCATATTTTGCATTAGTAAGAGCCGAAGATATAAAAATTGTTACAACACCGGAATTAGGATGGCATAAAATTTCAGCACTTCCCGCTTTAGCATTTGACCATAAAGAAATTATTGAATATTCAATGAAAAGAACCCGAGAAAGACTCGAACTTTGCCCGGTTGCATACCAACTTTTAAATGAAAAATTTACCCTAACTGAAATGCAAAAAGCATACGAACTTATAATGGGCAAAAAATTAGATAAAAGAAATTTCAGGAAAAAAGCTCTTAGTACAGAAGGTCTTATTGAACTTGATGAATATACAAAATCTTCTTCAAAAAGACCGGCAAGATTATATACATTTGAAAATATCAAGCTCAATTCAAAAAGAGCACATTTCATTTCGAAAAAAAAGGAGAAAAAATAAATGTTACTTAATTTAGTATGGATAGTGCAAATAGTATCTGCACTTCTTTTAATAATTTTAATTTTATTACATTCACCTAAAGGTGACGGAATTGCCGGAATTGGCGGCGCTTCTCATGTATTTGCATCTCAAAAAAGTGCAGAAAAAGGATTAAATAAATTGACTGGTATAATAGCTGCAATATTTTTAATTTGCACATTTGTACTGGGATTTGGACTAATTAAATAATCATGAATATACTTGTAACAGGAGCTTCAAACGGTATCGGAAAAGTTATTGCCAAAGAACTTTCTGATATTGGTCAAGTCTATATTACCGGTAGAAACGAAAATAATTTAAAATACTTCGGGGAAGAATTTTATTGCACCGCTGATTTAACAAAAGATTTTGAAAATTTAAAGAATTTTATTTTAGATAAAAATATTAGCGTCTTGATAAATAATGCCGGTGAATATATTTATGGCAGCCTTGATAAACTAGAAACTGCTACAATTGAACGAATTTATAAAACCAATCTTATAGCACCGGCAGAGCTTTCATCTGTTGTAATTCCCTATATGAAAAGCATTAAGTGGGGAAGAATTATAAATATAGGTTCTATTTCCGGTGTAATGGGAGAGGCCTATGCAAGTATTTATTCATCATCAAAAGCAGGCTTAATCGGATTAACAAAAGCACTTGCTTTAGAATTAGCACAAGATAATATTACGGTAAATACAATTAATCCCGGTTGGGTTGATACTGAACTTGGAAATAAATCTATAGAAGACAGTGAATTTTCAAAAGAAGAAATCCTTGAATGCATACCTCAAAAGCGTTTTGTAAAACCGGAAGAAATAGCAAAATTTTGCAAATACTTAATATCCGATGATGCAAGAGGAATTACAGGGCAATCAATAAATATCTGTGCCGGATTAAGCGTGGGAATTTAAATCGTTTTTTAAAATTCCAGTTATGGTATCAACAACTTCATATGGATTTACCTCGTTAATATTAATATCAGGATTAAAAATGTATATTTTTTTTAACATTTCATAATCTGCATTCTCTAATATCGATTTAAATTTTTTCGGATAAATATATTTAACAGTCCCATCCGGATAAGGCTGATAATGCCCCCAATACATTCCGTTGCTTAAACAAATAACAGGACAACCTACTGCTTTAGCAATATGAACTGTCCCTGTTTCAACAGAAAGCAATAATTTACAATTTCTTAAAATCTCCGGAATATATGCCAAACTTACTTTTCCTGCAAGATTTTTACATATTGCTGAATTATTTAATTCAGAAATAAATTTATCTATTATTAAACTTTCATTTCTACTTCCTAAAAATTTTAAGAGAAGAAGCACACCTTACACAGGAAAAACTTGCAGAAAAATCAGGAATAAGCTTAGATTACCTTGGTAAAATAGAAGTCAATATAAATAAACCGGGACTCAAAACTCTAATAAAACTTTCTAATGCTTTGAATATCCCATTAAAAGAACTTTTCAATTTTGATAATCTATAATATATTTCAACACATCTTCGGCTGAGATTTTTAAACAATCTAAATTTTCACATGTTGTTTGTCGATGTTTCCACAAGCAGGGTTTTATAGGACACGAATCTTTTGCTTTTACAGGAACAACCAAATTCGATTGAGGAATCAGTTTTTTATCATCAGTAGGCCCAAAAATAACATAGGTTTTAGTTTTCATTGCAACCGCAACATGCAAAGGAGCTGAATCCGAACAAATAAAAATTTCAGCTTTACCTACTAATTCAGCCAACTCTTTAAGATTTTTTGTCTTCCCGTAATAATTTTCGAATAAAGGATTATTATCATCAACTATAGTGATAATTTTTGATATACATTCGTCATCATCAGGGCCTCCGGCAAGTATAACATGTTTTCCTGCTTTCAAAAGTAAATTAACAACATCAGCCCAAACCTCAGCCGAAATCGTTTTTACCATACCTTTTTGCACACTTAACTTACTTACACCGGGATGAATCAATACCGAATTTTTTATTTTTTCTTGCGGATCTACATTTATTTCAGGCAAAAGAGTTCTTATATTTGTCAAAGGTGTAACCAAATCATGATACATTGCACAAGCATATTGGTCTTTATTCAAGTGAACACTTTTTGTTAAAAGTATTTGACTCAATTTTCCGGTATCATAACCGTAGCGTTTTTTTATCCCTGTTAACCAAAGAAGAATACTTATAAACTTATTACTCCCCGATGACAAAACAATATCAAAATTATCTTTTCTGGCAAGATAAACTAACTTTAATAATTCTAAATATTTATTTTTGCCTTTTATATCAACCAAAAACAAATCGTCTATAACATTCGTTAAATCTTTAACGCTTTTACTTCTCGGCTCTAATGCCAATGTGATTTTCGCATCGGGAAATTCTTTCTTTAAAGAAATTAAAGAAGGTAAAAAAAATATTTCGTCACCAATACCACCAAAATTTATAGCTAATATTTTCATAAAAAGATTATAACTCAAAATAATATAATTTGAAAAATTTAACAATCTTGCTTATAGACTTTAAAAGCAAAATGTTTAAACAAAATATAAGTTATTATAGCAGAAAACATTATTGAAATTAATTGAGCAACAAATACATTTGGTATTATAAACCTTAATATCAATTCCAACAATACTGCATTACAAACATAACTAACCACCCAAGTTGCACAACATTTAAAATACTCACTTATCCAATTTCCTTTCGTACAAAAAACAAAAATTTTTTGATTTATAAAAGAAAACACCGAAGAAATTAACCACTGAAGTGCAACACATATCTGATGGTGTTCTTTACCTATCAAAAGTAAAGCAATGACAAAAATTATATAAGAAAATCCGGCATTATACCCGCCAACCAAAATAAATCTTATTTTGTCGGAAATTTTACACCAATTTTCATAAACTTTTTTAATTTTTTTCACTAATATGCCTTTCCGACAAGCGAATTATGCGTTTTTTGTTCTAAAGAATCATCTAAATTTTTTAAATTTATATTTTCACCATATTTCTTTTTTAGAGCAAGCTCAATTAAATAATCTGCAAAATGCGAATTTTTCGGGAGCAATGAACCATGCAAATATGTTCCGAAAACATTTTTAAATCTTGCACCCTCAAAACCATCATTACCATTATTTCCATTACCAACTAATATTTTTCCTAAAGGTTTTGTATCACCTTCAAGATAGGTAAGACCACTATGATTTTCAAATCCGACAAGAGTTTCAGGAGACAAAAAATCAGTTTTTATTGAAACATTTCCAATAAAGCGTTTTTTACCGGCTACAGTATATGCATCAAGAAGACTGATACCTATAAGTTTATCACCTTCGAAAGGCTGATAATAATGTCCAAAAAGTTGGTAACCCCCGCAAATTCCAAGAAACACAGCCCCGCAATCACGTTGTTTATGCAAAAAATCTTTATGTTTGTAAAGTTCTTCCGCAACTTCCTGCTGTTGCTTATCCTGTCCTCCGCCTATAAAGTATATATCACAGTTTTTAACATCGTCACCAATACCTATTTCATTATATTCGACATTTATATTGCGCCATTCACATCTTTTTTTTATAGCAATAATATTGCCCATATCTCCATATAAATTAAGAAGTTTTGGATAAAGATGTCCGATAGAAATTGTATAATCACTCATAACAAGCTAATTGTATCATAAATAATATAACACGGCAATTAAATTCTTTTAGCACATTCTTTTACAAATTTTATTTGTTGAGAAAGCAAAGTTTTTAAATCATAATTTTCAACTATCGTTTTTCTGGCATTTTCAGATAACATTGAGTATTTATCCCTGTTATCCAAAATTTCATTTACTTTCAAAACAATTTCATCTACATCGAAAAAATCGACAAGTAAACCATTTACCCGATCCTTCATAACCTCTTTAACCGGTGATGTATCAGATGCGACAATACAACAACCCGAAGACATAGCTTCTAATAAAGACCAAGAAAGAACAAAAGGATAAGTCAAATATACATGGGCCGTCGAAACTTGAAGCAATTTTACATATTCATTATAAGGTAAAGGTCCGGTAAAATGTAATCTTGATTCGTCAAATTCAAGTTCTCTCAGCATTTTTGCCTTAAAACTGTCATTTTTTAAGTGTTTACCATAACAAACACGATCTTCACCGCCAATTACAACCCTTAAATTTGGTCTTTGCTTCATTAAAATTGATGCAACCTTCATAAATTCCGGAAACCCCCTATATTCTTCCATTCCTCTTGTAGCATAAGTAAGTACTTCATCACTTTTTTTAAGAATAATATCAGTATTGGGCAATTTAAATTCGATATTTTTATCCGGTTTACAAAAATCTGTATCAATACCTTCATGCAAAACTTTTATTTTATTCTGAAACTCAGCGGGGATTTGAGACTTTTGCCATTTTGTCGGAGAAATTCCATAATCACAACTTACCAAATCTTCAAGAATATGGGAATTTTTAACTTTTAAAGATGCTTTTTCATCAACATCCAAAACTTTGCCCAAAAAATCAACATCAGAATTCACAGGATTATAATACCATTCAATATAAGCTATATAAGGAACATCCGGAAATACCTCTTTTACAAACAATGAACTACCCCAAGAATGCCCAATAATTATGTCGGGAATAAAACCTTGTTGTTGTAAATTAATTAAGACCTCTGCAGCAGCTTGCCCATGGATAATTGATTCTTCATAGAACCTTAAATATCTGTGACAATCAGCCGGCACTTTGCGTTTCAAATTATATACAAGTTTTTTTATACCGCCAAATGATTTCATTGCAGTATTATTTGTTACAAAAATTACATTGTTTGCTCTATCCTTAGCAAGCTCTAAAGCCAGATATTTAAACTGAGCCGGAAAATTTCGGTGCAAAAATATTATATTCATAGGCAACAGACTAATATAAAAATATCTATTTTACAAGATTACCCGATTGGGGTTTGGAAATATTGTTTTTAGTTTTATGCTATAATTGCACAGAAAGGAAAATTATATGAAAAAAAACATTATTCTAATTTCTTTTATTTTTCTAATACCGCTTATAGCATATTGGTTTTTAACACTATCAAATTCATCAAATGCTCAAATCGCGGAGACCGGAAAGCCCCAAGTTATCAAATTTACATCTCAAATGTGTCTTGATTGTCAGACTATGAACAAAATATTTAAAGAGATTTTCCCAAAATATGAAGATAGAATCACATTAACAGAAATTAAAATTCAAGATAAAAGCTCTTTTGCCGATGAGCAAATGAAAAAATACAATGTAACTCTTGTTCCGACAATCATTCTTGTAAATTCGAAGGGACAGCAGGTTAAAAGAATTGAAGGTGCAATTCCTAAAGATGAGATGGAGAATTGCTTAAAGGAACTTGATTAATGGACTATACAAGCCTATTTACATATAACACAAATTTATTGATGCTATTTGGACTTTCATTTTTTGGAGGCTTGATAGCATCTGTTTCACCATGTTCATTATCCATGCTGCC
>Ga0247610_10004581_pt1 | contig 14762 bp, 39 predicted proteins | sample 174DNAGHGhighgp2_FD_193483 | JGI IMG/M metagenome (GOLD analysis project Ga0247610, IMG submission 193483) | Sheep rumen microbial communities from Palmerston North, Manawatu-Wanganui, New Zealand - 1742 DNA GHGhigh gp2 | ecosystem: Host-associated > Mammals > Digestive system > Stomach > Rumen... | reverse complement strand
GGCACAACCTTGATGAAGTTTTGGATTTAGCAGTTGAAATGGCACATACGTTTTTGGAAGGCGCAAGCCGACTAAGAGCCAAGGGTAAACTCAAAGAGTATGAAGACGTACTTGGTGAAGGTATGGCTTGTCGTTTTTTGGATATGGTAGGAGATTGATACATGGAAACTAGAATAGGAGTATATCCAAACATACCAATGGCTGAAATTGTAACACTTGGAGATGATGGAAATTATTATATGGAAGATGCATTTGGACATAAACGTATGTTATATGAATGGGAATTATTAGAGTTTCCACCAAGTTTTAACGAAGAAAATGGGCATATAGATTATGAAAAAGTTTGAATATTGTATGGAATATTTCCCTGACTGGAAAGAACTCAATGAATTTGGACAAAAAGGTTGGGAATTGGTTTGCGTTAAACCAAATGATTACTACTTTTTCAAAAGAGAAATAATAGACGAAACTGACAATAGTATATGCTAAAGGAAGAATATAGAGAAGCACATGAACGAGATATGGAGTTATACGACAAATCCATATTATCGCATGATGACGATAGAACTGATAGCATGAAAGACTATGAGTTTTCAATTTCACACCATCGTGACTATGACGATGATGAAGATAATAACAGCAGCCAGAGTATGGATGATTACGAATGGCATATTGGACATTTTGAAGATTAAAAACATATGAAAAATTTAACAGCAATAAACAATTTAACTGAGTATGATTTAACAGACAGTTTGAACCCTACCAGATGGTTTATATACGTTTTCGGTTCGTTCCCTAATATACTTGGACTTAATCCAACCAAAGAGAAACGTAAATGTGAAAATGGTATAACATATAAATTTGATATTGAGAAAGTCATTAAATTTATAGACGATAACCAATACAGCAAAGAATACACATTGGATGGTAATCCATATACCCACATGTTTGAAGATGCAAATATGAATCGTGTAGAAGATGTGGATGAAAATGGAGAAAAACGCAACAAGCGTATTATTATTGTTTTACCAAAAATTCAATGTATCATACATTCACGTGAAGAAATTATATATGATACTAACCATGAACAAATTGTAACCGATTACATTGAAATCTACTACGCTGAAGATTGCTATGTAGTTAGTAAATTAGCAAAAGCAATATGGAATGTGGCTTACGAAGAAATTAAAAGGGATAGAACAAACCTATATGCTATTAAACAAACTCAGGAAGGTTTTGACTTAACACCACAAGTAATTAAACATAGTGAAGTTGATATAAACGCAAATTACAACGACGATTTCAAAGAAGCACATAAAGTAATCAGCGAATTCATAGATAACAAAGACGAACATGGTATTGTTATCTTGAATGGTGTAATGGGTACAGGTAAAACGCACTATATCAGACATTTAATCAATAGTAACCCAAATCAAACGTTTATCCTTGGTACGAAGAACATTGCCGAGCAGATTGCAGAACCATCATTTATTGAGTTCCTTAGTCGCAACCAAAACTCTATACTTATCCTGGAAGACTGTGAAAACATTGTCAGAAAGAGAAGTATGAACGAGAGTTCTGCTGTTACAAACCTATTGAATGTTGGTGATGGCTTATTGTCAGATTCCTTGAAAATAAAAATTATCATTACCTTCAATACTGATTTGAGAAATATTGATTCAGCGTTACAGAGAAAAGGACGCTTGAAATATCAATATACCTTCAATGAACTTTGCCCAAAGAAGAGTGAAGCACTATTGAAATCACTTGGTTATTCACCGAGCCGCATCACTAAAGGTATGTCACTTGCAGACATTTACAATTACGGAAAAGAGAATAACGTACAAACTAATGAGAATGTATTAGGATTTAAATAATATGTCACGCAGAAAATTACCAAAAGGGATAACATGGTTTGCAAACCATGAAAGTGATGAAAGCTATTTCAATGAGCAAGATAGACTTGGACATCAATTTGCTTATTTTGAGAACCATTTCGAAGGGGTTAAAGGTGATGATTTTGCTAAAGAAGCAATGTATCATAACGACCCAACAAGACAAATGAAACAATGTCGTGGTGATTTATACGAGGAACGTGTATCTGCTTGGCATGAAATGAATGATAAGTTTGTTAAAATAGACGATGAAGATGGTGGGGCGGTTGATGTTGTTGGAACACCATACCGCTACTACATCAATTCAGACCCAAAATATTACAATAAAATATAAATTATTTGGTTATTTGAAAAAAAAGTAGTAATTTTGCAATGAGTTTAGAAAATTTGGATTGGAAATACCTAACAATAGGTGGAGCACCAATAGTACAAAATCCAAAAAAGACTTATGTACTGACGGTGATGGGCGCGGAGCCTGAACCAGTTAAAAAATGGTATCAAAAACTATGGGAAAAATTAAAGTCTTGTTTAATAAAATTCTATGCCATTATTTTGGGCACAAAGAATACAAAACACATTACGGCGTAAAAGAAGTAATGCGAGGTGGTAAAAAGAAGAAAAAAACATGGACATACTTTTATTGGGCAACATGTTCAAGATGTGGTGAAAAAATGACAAAAGACATAAACATTGGACAAACTTGGAGAATGGAAGATTGGACACCAATATTAGAATGTGGACAAGAAATACGGAAAAAATATGTTGGCAGATGACGAACTAATGAGAGGTAATTTTGTGATGTTTTTTGACAGACACAAAATCGGACATAAAGCAATTGTAGATCAGGTTTTGAGACACAGTTGCTTGTTGATGTATACTACTGAAGATGTTGGAGAATACGGGCAAGAAGTAATTGTAAATTATGAGGATATTCATGGATTACCTATTACCGCCGATATTTTGGAGAAGAACGGACTACCAAAACGTGACTGTCCTGCTCTTCCAGACTTACTTTCGTACGGCTTCGGAATTTACGAAATTGAGCAATACCCTAACAATAGAGAAAAGGGTGAATGGGAAATCAGTATAACTGTTGAGTATGAAGGTACTGACTTACGTACTGTGAAGTATGTACATGAGCTCCAGCAGTTTATGAAAGTGAATGAAACCGACTACAAAATAACAACTATATGAGAGTAAAACTTAACGAACCAGAAAAACGTTATGGCGCTATCTATGTATGCTGCGATCAGCACATCGGTAAACAACCACTGAAAAGTGTTGAAATGATTGAATGGGCTGATACTTTAGATGAGTTAAAGGAAATTGAACCCATTTACAGAGAGTGGCACAATAGTATTCACGAGTCAAAGAAAAGCCGTGACAGAGAGAACCCAGATGTACTATATGGTATATCCGGGTATATCATCGTTGACTATCAAGAACAAAAGATAATCAAGCGCGTTGGTTTTGGTATTCCATATTTTAGTGAAACGCCAATGGGTAAATTACGTTTGTTCGATAACTTGTTCACATCAAACGAAATGCGTGAAAAAGTGAAAAAGATGAGTGCTGGTGAATATGTGGGTTGGTTACGTTTCAAGTATGGTGATGGATTGAACGCTATTCACGATGATGGTAGGAAACCTGTTGACACCAAAGACATGTACGAAGAATACCTTAAACATGATTGGTGGGAATTGAAAAATGCTGAAAGGTACATCGACGAAGAAGCGTGTGAGCACAGACAAAGAAAAAAATTCTTCATTCACTATTAAACAATACAACTATGGATAAAAAAATAACATTGTTCAATAAGAATCACATTACCGTTACCAGAGAAGATAACGGTAAGAACTTCCGAAAAGAACACAAGAGCCTTATTGATTTGTATGGCGAGGATTTTGTGTTCCGTATTGAGAAGAAGCCTTTCGCTACCGCTTCTCCTGTTGGACGTAGTAAAAACACACGCCCAGCAAGAATGTATAGAAACATTACCTTGCCTGACTCTTACGTATTGTGTAAATCTGAATTTGGGTTCTACTACAGTGAACCAGTTGAGCACGAGAACTACTATGATAGACAAGAAGACAGCCGTAGTGGTATTGCGTGGACATTCATATTCCCTGATTACACATACGAGATAAGATACCTTACCAAAGCATCTGATAAGCAAACCGCCATTGATAACGATACGCGTCCTTGGCAGTTGGTTGATGGTTCAATGGAAGAACACTTTATCTTTGATTTGCTTGATGAGGTGACAAAGATATGTGATAGAAGTAAAGAGTTGAAATACAAATGTTACAACAAAAGCAACTTCTATTACTGGGGATATAACGGGTATAAGGACGATTATGAAAAACAGCACTCAATAGGCGATGCACACTGGGCGAAAAGCGAAATATTCAAAGATTTGTTTGGTAACGCTGAAGGGCCTAAGTTCCAGACTAACGATGAAAAGATTTTGGCTCACGGATTTGATTTAGTAACCTCATTTAGAAAAATGTAATATGTTAAGAGATTACTACGTACTCCAAAGTTAGGAAATTGATGACGATTACGATTGCGGAGGAGACTACGAAGATTACGATGACTATTGTGATGATAGTTATGACGAAGAAAATGAAAAAGAAGATATGTCAAGAATTGTAGAAGAAGTTGAACCCCCATTATTACATGCGGCGCCATTAACATATGAACCAGTACGCAAAAAAACTTTGAAAGAACAATTATACGGATATTTTACGTATATTTGTGAAGCAAGGTTACGCTTTGGATTCAATGGTAATTTTATTACCGCAGGTGGTATTGAATTACCTTTATCATCGTTAATAAAAACCGATAACCAGTTACACCCGTATGTGTTTAAGATTCCTGGCGCTCATGGCTCGTCATGGTATAGTTACTATTCAAATGGCATGTCATTTCCACGAGGAGGTAATGAACCTGGCGAATTAGATGATTGGGATATTGTAGATTATAAACCAACCGACAAATATCATTTCAGTATTGGTATGCCACAATACATATCAGATACTACTGGCAGATTCAAAACGATTGCAGATAAATGTTTGGGTGGTGAATTGTTTGGCGAGTTTGAATTATTGAATGGCACTAAATTCTATTCATATTGCTTAGATAAAGTACAAAACGACTATCGAGCATGTGATACCGACAATGGTATTGGTGTAATGTTATTCGATGAAGAAGGGAAATGTCACAATCAGTATAATGAGATACCAGAAGAAAAAGTATTCAAGTTTACACCACATACGTTTTGTTGGGATTGGGATGGCGATAATGATGGAATGTTCCGTCACGACTATGATAAATTTGAAACAGCCACAAAACAAGTAAACTCAACGTTACCAAGCGAAAACACTACTAAACCAAAAACATGGGAAGAGTATTGTAAAAACGCCAAGAGTGAAGTTTATTACTATTCGCCATCAACAAACCATATAGCAAAAATACCAGTTGGAAAACGTGGGTTGGTTCCTGGTAGAAACAAATGGACTCTACCAACATTGGAATTGGCTGAAAAAATGGAAGCATATTTCCAGTTGTTATCCATACATGAAGACTGGGTACAAGGGTGGAAACCAGATTGGAGCAAGGCATCAGTTGACAAGCACTGCATTGAATATGATGAGGGAGTTCCTGATCGACTGATAATATCGAAGCATCAATATGTACACCACTCGTTATGTTTCCCTACGTGGGATATGGCTAACGAATTTTGTAAAACATTCAAAGATTTACTTATTAAAGCACAAGGTTTATACTAATATGATACACAACAGTAAAACAAAACAACGCAAATTGCGTAATCAACGAAACCACACAGTCTATCTCGAATGGGCTAAAATTGAGTTGGAGAAAAATAAAGCAGAGTTAAAACGATTAAAAGATGAACAGCGTAGATTTGGAAAAATCTTAGTATCGAATTGAGGTTACGTGATGCTGCATATAACTACCATCAACGTATCCGTATGTATGTAGAGCATCTTACCGGATTGTTAAACACAAACCAACCATTGTTGTTGTGTGATTTACTTGCGAAAAAAATGAAAATGTTTATTAGGGGACTATCCACAACTGAATATCATCAACATTCAGAATTAAGGGACATTGTTATCACTTACCCAGATGGTAACACACATACCGAAGAATGGAAAAAGAAGCATGATTATGAAAGAGATTGAAGAACTACAAAAAATTATTGATGGAATGAACTTGAAAAACATTCCACTGATGAAAAAAACTGTTGCAAACAAAAAAGTAAAAGAAATGCATGTATACACACATGCTTCGAAAGTGGATGATTTGCGCAGCGATATTTTTTGTGGATGCGACATACACACATACAAACCGACATACGGCGACCCAACGTATTGGAATTATGAAAAAGGCGTTGAGAAGAAAATTAAGGATGATTGCAAATACAAGGTTTGGTATACTTGGAGTGATGCAGCCGACCCATGTGATTCAACTACGAGTTATTATGTGTGGTATATTGAGGAAATACCACAAGCAAAACAAGAATTGGTTAAACTTTTGAAAGAAACATTAAAAAAACTACAATAGTGAAAAAATGGTATAAAATAACATACGAAATTCTTGAAAAACATAGTCGTTGCGAATTTGATAAATTAGAATCAGATTTATATGAATATGTTCCTGTTACAAAGTATACAGAAAGTATTCGAGAAGCAAATAAACTATTAAAAGAAAACAAAGGGGCAAAGCTTTCAATTGTTTTGCGTAAAAGACTATGAAACAATGCCAATTTAAAACAACTACAATAATGCATAAAGGTTTTAGTTCAAAAATAACGGAGGAGTTATACAACTACGTTATCGCACAGGATTTGCGAGGCGAGCAAATATGTGAATTAGCAAACAGATTACACGAATACGGGAGTGATAAACAATGGAAGGAAAAGAACATGTAAATTGGTGGCAATGCCATAGCATCGGATGCCGATGGCTCCAAGTGAAGGAGTTAAACCCATTGGGTACTTACTGCACTTGGTATAAGTATTGTCGTGACAATGCCCACACCAAAGAATATGGTAGAGCCGTTGGAGAGCATCATGAACCACGTAGTAAACGCGTAGAGAAAGTTAAAGAATGTCCATTAGGAAATTTTAAATAAAACGATAATAATATGAAAAAATCCGCATTAACAAATGAACAAGCCATAAAAAAAGTTTTGGCTCTTTTAGAAAACCATCTAAAAAATGACAATGAGGCATTGGACGACTTGTATATTGAATTAGGTAATGGATGGTGTATATCATGTAACAAAGCATTAAAAAGATACACTATAGAAGAATGGTAAATAACATGGAAGCAAAACAAGTGATAGTATTTAGGAAGGATTTACTGAAAGGTGAACACGGAATCAGGAAAGGTAAGTTTGCGGCACAATGTTGTCACGCAAGCCTTGGCGCTTTTCTTAAATGTTTCAGTAAATACCAATGTGTATATCCTGGAGAACAAGTAACAACTCGATTTGAAGTAGAGTTCGGAACGGACTGTGTATTAGACAGTTGGTTAAATGGGCCATTCACTAAAGTAGTCGTATCAGTAGATAACGAGGAACAACTACGAGAGCTAGATAAACAGTGTGAGGAACTTGGTATTCCACACGCACTTATAACCGATGCTGGATTAACAGAGTTTCACGGCGTGCCAACAGTGACATGCCTTGGTATTGGGCCTTGGGAGAAAAATAAATTAGATAGTATAACAGGAAAATTGCAATTATTATGATTAACGAAATTGATGTAAAAAACATTAAGTGTGAACTTGCTGCACGAAAAGCAATGGCGTACAAGTTCGAAGAAGGTGGAACAATCGAACACGGATTGTTGAAAAACATGAATGAGGAAGTTCTCAAAAACAGACTTAAAGAGTTTGCAGGTAACGACAAAGTAAAAGCCTTTAACGAATTAAAACAATTGGTTGAAGAAACTTTCAAAAAGTATGGCAAAGACGGTGATGATATGATTGCACTTGATTTGGGTAATTTTGAGGACCACTATGCAGATGTTCAACCAGCGTACGAAGAATGGTGTTGGAAAATTAGTTGGGACGCTCAATCTGAATACTCATTCGTAGAACATATGTATAAGCCAATTGGATGGGATGAATGCGATTCAGAAAATTGGGATGATGATAAGGCTGATGAGTTAACCGAGAAATATGAACACATGTTGAAAGTCTCAGAAAAAATAAAAAAGTTATTAGGTAAACTAGTTAAAACTACCGATTTGAAAAAAGTAGGCGATATGGATGCAACCAATGAGTGTTGGTATGCTGTGACAGCCATTACTCGCGATTTAAAATTCGTTAGTTTCGTTATTCGTGATGATGGACTCCCATTGAAGGATGATGGTAGTTTCTATCACGAAGAAGATTTAAATAAAATTGTAGCATGAAGAAACTTATAATAGCAATAGATTTCGACGGTGTTATTGCCGAAGTAAATCCTTGTTGGACTACAGGCCCCAACGTGCCAGGTAAACTGGTGGAAGGGGCTGATGTCTATATTCGTAAACTATATGAAGAAGGACACCAAATAATTATATGGACTTGCAGGGGTGGATACAATCTACACCTTGCAGAGCAATTCCTTCAGGATCACAACATACCTTTCCATCGTATCAACGATAATGCGGAAGGGCATTATGAAAGGTTTAAACATAACACCAGAAAGGTACACGCAGACGTGTACATCGACGACAAGCAGATTGGCGGAATACCGTCATGGGCTGAAATGTATGAAATAATTGAAAACATTAGTTTTAATGAATCATTATGACTAGAAACGAGTTAATTACTAAAATCGCACAAGATACATACCACGTACGTGTTGTAATTGAATCTTGTCAAACAATTGAACAAGTAGAAAATTCAAACAAATGGGCTTGTTCAATGATTGACAAATGGTATAAACTCTTCGATGAAGGGTGGAGTATATGTGAACGTTCAAGGTTATGGCCGTATGTCGATAGGGCGGCAAGAGATTTAACCAAATTTATTGCTGACGCAAGAAACAGAGTTGGTATTAAAAATAACACAAGCACAATAAGACAATATTATTTAGATTAACATGGGAGTATTATATTGCAAACAACCGAATGATTTGTATTGTAGATTTTCAACAGTGGTAGATGCTGTAACACACTACAATATGGATAAAAACGAACTGAAAGAATTGCTCATTCACAAACTCGGTGATTGGGATTATGACGTTATCCATTTTGATGAGTTTCTAACACGTGATTATGGATTCCATGTATATCCGTTTGATGAAGTACTTGAAAGATATACTACCGCTAATCAAACAATGGAGGGTGTATTGGAAACTATGAGAGAAATGGGTTTTGACGATCCGCATTGGTTTCCTTTCGTGTGGGACGACAACGAAAGACAACATATCATGGAAGTATGGGCAAAACTATTCGCTACCTATAGCGACGAGGAAATAAAAACGTTCCTAAAAAAATATAATGATGGAAAGTTCTATTTCAAAGTTATAACCGAGAACGGAAAAAAATATCTCGTTGATAATGACAAGGGTATGGATAACTACGGATATAAAATAGAAATAATAAAAAAATGAAAATCAACATTTTTGACGAAAATTTTGACATTACCAAAATGTCAAAAGTTGGTGATTTAGTTGCCGCATTTATAATGAAATTACGTGAATCATCTACAAGGTATAATGGTGAAAATTTTTATATCTTAAAAAGTGATTTAGAATTGTATCTAAAAGATTCTGATGATTGGTTGCCAGAAATGTTAAATGAATTATTTGGTTTAAGTAAACTAGATTTAAGTAATTTTGAATTTGATAAAGGAGACTATTCTACAAAATTTTTTGATGGTTTCAATGAAGATAAATGTATAGAAGATGAATATGCTCATGTTGGCAAACTAAGAAAATTTTTAAATGAAAAATACAAAGAGTATGACAAAAGAAGAACGAGATAAATGGGAGCAAGTACGTATCAATGCATCTATTTCGATTCTCAATTCATTGTTGGAACAAACAGAACATGCAATAATAGAAGAAACTGTCATTAAAAACGCTTATGCCAGAGTTGCAATTTCTTATGCTGATGAACTAATCAGGGAATTAAATAGAGACAAAGACTGGCTACAAAAAATTATTGAGATATAATGATAAATCTAATAACCACATTATCAACTGGATGTTTTGATGCACTGAACATACCTGGTAATACATACGTTTATGAAAACGATGAAGGGGAACTAATAGTTGAACACATTACAGAAACTGATTATATGGTTAACACCATGACATATTATTTGACTACAGAAGATGAAATCAAAGGTATGATTGCATACTGTAAGCATTTATTCAAAATACCGCACATATTCGTATTTTTCGAAAAAACAAAAGTAATAAAAAAAATACTATAAGACTATGTTAAGAGAAGTTAGAACATTAAGACTCCAAGAGGAGAGACACCCAATCGAACAAGATGTATGGGAAGCATATGAATATGCTAACAACAAACATTGTATTGTGGAATTAGAATGGTTCGTACCTCATTATGGTATGAAGAAATGGATTATATCCCCAGAAGATAATATTCAGGAACTATTATTGAATTTACATATAGGTGATGCTTAACATCCAGAATTATATAATGTCACTTGACTATGGGTTTACCTACAACAAAGATAATGGTATGCTTATAGTTCCAGGTGTTAGTTACAACGCGTTATGTGATAGATTTCCATGTAAAGGGGAAACTAAAATAATGCGTGGTAGTTTTGTAGATGTTGATAGTTTCATACACAGAATCACTGGTGCGGATAAATTTACATTTGATGATGATGGTGATACAGTATGGATATGGAATGAAAAAAAACACGAATACGAATGATAAACATAAACACCTATATACGCATGATGAATTTTATCAACATACTTGACTACATGAAAGTATGTGATGAAATTGTGTATATTAACCCGGTTATATACGCTAGACTAAAGGATGAAATTGGTGAGTCAACCATTGACACGACTATACACGCAATGTCTGGTGGTAAAGAATATGCTGGGTATCTCGGAATAACAGCCGATAGGGATGACTGGTATAAATGGCATGAAGAAACACATACCTATTCAAACCGATATTCCCAAGAAGATGGTTCATTTTTAATTGGTGCAGGATGAAAGTAATAATTAGAATTGGTAAAGAAGATGCCAGTAAACACATGTTAGAATTTACTGGCTTATGCGTAACCAGAAAACAACTCGCGTACAACAACGGGAGTGTGTATGGCTATGCAGTTATTTTATGTTATACTGATGAAAGTAAGATATATTATAAGAAAGACTTTACAATGTATAACTATTCAGACTCAATGTTAAGGACAAAAGAAGCGTGCAACAAATGCCTTGATGAAGTAATACAAAAAATACAGGATGCAGTCAGCCAAGCCAAAAAACGTCATTCAGAATTTACACAAACAATTGAACTTGATTAACATGAAAAACATTGCACTATACATATCATGCATGTTGCCTGTAACTAAACAGACAATACATAAGTTAGCAATCAACCTATTAGTAAAACGTGCAATTAAACAGATTGAATGTGAATTTGTTCTTTCAAAACCACAAGATTGGGATGATTAACTTAATTGATTACATAGCACACCCAAACCACATCAACGTATATTTTGATGAGGAAGGATATTGGATAGATAACGCTGAATGGGATGATGCTATCTATGAGTTAGATGGAACAGATGTAGATGGTAACTTCCATGAATACTTGTACAACGTAGCAGCAGGTAAATTGTGCAAGGAAATCTATAGGAGAACACAAGCAGATGAAATAAGAATGTTCTGTAACGATGGTAAAATAAGGAAATACGTGTGGGCTGCACATATCGGAGCATATTACAATAAAGTAACACGCATACTAATATGATAGAACTAAAAACATACATACAATTGAACCATCATTTTACTTGTAGCCACAGTAAACTTCAACAGATACTGGAATGTTTAAATGAACTCTATGCCAAATCTTTCCTCGACACACATGATGGTAGACTGCACTTATGCATGAAGGATTTAGATGAAATAGAAGAGAAATACGGTTCATCAATAACATACCGAGCAAGAACAATCGCAATGTACAAAGGAGTATGATAAATTTACTAAAAAACATATTTAAACAAAGAAAAGTTGAACTTGTCCACACGGACACTAATTGGCCCGAACCAATCCAATTTGAATATCATCCGCATTTTTTTGATGAATAATTTGGTTATTTGAAAAATTATTACTACCTTTGCAGCGAATTTAACAAGAAAGGTGTAATAACAATGAAACTAATTTTAGAAATATCTGAACCATTCTACAGAACATACAACATAATGGTTGATATAGATGGACTTGCAGTATTAAGACAGGAAGTGAAGGCTAAAACCAGTTATGGGTGGATGGATACTGTTGGGCAATCCATTGTTATCAAAAATTCCAATAGTGGGGAAATATTCTACCAAAAGGACTTCAGGAAAGAAACCACTATGAAAAGTAACGGCGTAGAAGTTGTAAAAGTATCTCTTGATGAAGCCACCAGGAAATGCAATGAGGAATTGGGTTTGACAATTCAAAAAATACAAAACGCTATAAACAACGCTAAAAAGCGCCACACAGAATTTACTGAGGTAGTAGAATTGAACAAATAAAATAAACTTTTATGGATAAAAATAGATTCACAGACATCATGGATAAACTATTCCACAACGAAACCTCACAAATGGCTAACATTTTTCGTGAGGCTTACGGCATTCTAAATGTGGAATACGAAATGATTGCACGCTCAGTGAAACATGACGATGGCACAGTTGATAACGACTGGGTGCTATGGTTTAGTTTACCATACATCAGAGAATACATCAATACCGACATTGGCTACACATTCGACAATGCAAACCCGATTACACAACAGGCATTGCTTAACGAATTCAAAGCAGCCGTGCTTACTCAGTATCGTAAGATCAGAGACATCAACTTTATTCCAACACCTATATTCATAAAAGAGGTAAAACTATGAAACAAGAAGAAATAATAGCATTATCAGAGTTATATCCAAAGTTCGCAGCAGAATGTGAACGAGTTGGTAAAATCATTTGTAACATCTATTGGGACATCACCTCATACTATGAGGATGCCAATGAGTGTGATACGTGGAAAATCAATGGCAATTTAGTTATTGGTACGGGACGTGATAATTGCGGCGATGGGCTGTATTGTGAATTCCCGTTAATGTACCTCACAATGTCTAACGATGAGTTAACTGCAATGATTGAAAAAAAGAACGCAGACTACAGAGAGGAACAACGCAAGAAAAAAGAGGAAGAGGAAAAGAAAAAAGAAGAAGCAACACGTAAACGTGAACTCGCTGAACTTAAACGCTTAAAAGAAAAATACGAAAAACTATGACAAAAGAAGAATTTAAACAATATTCAGAACTTCAGGAGAAGTTTGCTAAGGACGTATTGCGTGTAGTCAGTTTTTTAAAAGAGATTGATGAGGATTTAGAGTTTGTTTCTGAATTTCAATTGGATGATGGAAGTGTGAAAACACATGGCTGGGAGTATTGGGCGTTTCAAGGTTCAGAAGAACACTACGGGTTCTTTGATGCAGAAATGCTAACATGGACTGATGATGAATTACGTAAGTATGTAGCACAAATAAAAAAGGGGAAAGAAGAGGAACGTGTTCGTGAGGAAATAGAAAAAGCAAGGAAGGAAGAGGAAAAAGAACGTCAAGAATATGAAAGATTAAAAGAAAAATACGGAGATGGAAAATAAACGCATAACACCAGAAGATTTAATGATTGGGGATTGGGTTCTTATGGACTTGAACTATGACTCCGATTACGAATTCGATAACGTCAATTATCAGCCATACCAAATAAAAACTGGAGAAGATATTGATTTGGCTATCGAAAGCAATATGATGGCAACCGACGCTATCTATAGGGGAATACAAATCACCCATGAACTATTGGAGAAGAACGGGTATAAGTTCAACCACCTTTGGTATGAGAAGGAAGGTTTCCCTGCCATTGAAGTTGGTTTCGAGGATGGAACTTATAACGTAGGTAAAGTCTATTTCTCTGGTAAGGGCGACCCAGATATACATGTATATGGCACATGCCGATACGTACATGAACTTCAACGTATATTCAAAGTACAACACGTAAATACAACAATTACAATATGACACAGGAAGAAAGAGACGAAATGACAAAAGAGTTACAACGTAAGATGGCACAAAACTTACAACGTAACTTCACCACACCAGAGCAATCACAACAATTGCTTGAGATAGGCGTGCCAGCAGATTCTGCTGATTGCTATTATACGAGTCAAACGGCAATTTCACACGGTGAAAATGGTACAATATTTTACCACCCAAAATGGTTTGAATATGGCGATACCTACTCAAAATTAAAATCACAATTTCCACTAACCGACTATTTAATCCCTTGTTGGACTACAGGTAGATTGGAAGAGATATTTGATATTTGCGACAAAGATAAATTCGTTATTGGCGAATGGCCGTCTCATGTTGCTAACATGTATCTACACTCACTTACACAAGTAGAGTATTTTGTTACATGGGCTACTAACTGCAAAGAATTATTGGACTTTTCAAAACTAGGGATGTAGTATGCAACATTTTAAACTAAGATGTAAACACTGCCATACAGAGTATACATATTGTACTTATGGTAACGGCTCAGAATTTGGTACTGAAGAAGGATGTAGTAAAGAGTATTGCGCAAGATGC
>Ga0247610_10004580_pt1 | contig 14763 bp, 39 predicted proteins | sample 174DNAGHGhighgp2_FD_193483 | JGI IMG/M metagenome (GOLD analysis project Ga0247610, IMG submission 193483) | Sheep rumen microbial communities from Palmerston North, Manawatu-Wanganui, New Zealand - 1742 DNA GHGhigh gp2 | ecosystem: Host-associated > Mammals > Digestive system > Stomach > Rumen... | reverse complement strand
ATTCTAGTATTAACAGTATTTAATACTGAACCAGAGGTAGAAGCATTACCATTTAAAGTAGTAATTGCACTTTCATTCGCAGCAACTCGAGCGACAAGACCTGTATCAGCGGTATTTAAATTACTATTGATAGTATCAATCTCATCCTGTAACGTTTTACCAACTCGTGCATCAAGCACTTTCTAATCATTAGCAGTATGGTCCACGCCATTATAAATATCATCTTTATCGACTTTATTTGTATCCGCATAAGATTCAGCATTACTTTCAGCATTGGATTGTGCAGTACTAATAAGTTCAGCAACTGTAGTACCTTGAGTTGTACCTACGCCAGTACCAAACATTTGCTTGATGACATTACCTTGATTAGCACTTAATGGCTTATTAATATCTGTTTGATTGAGATTATCTACAATATCAGCAACATTTACTTTATTAGTTGTTAAATTACTAATAGCAGTTTCATTCGCACTAATGCGAGTCTCATCTTGAGTAAAACGATCTGCTAAAGCAGTATTGCCTCCACCTTGGGTATTGGTTCCACGGGCATTAGTAATTTCTGTAATAATTTGTGGAACATTCATTGTTGGAGTCGTATTTCCGTCTAATGCATTTAATCGTTCGCCAAAACTACGACCATTAGTTGGAGTAACAATTTGTGCCGTACTATCTGCAGTAGATTGTGCATTTGCAATTAAACGATTAATTTCGCCAATACGTTCAGCTAATGATTCCGCGGCTTTAAAACGATTGTTTACGCTATCATATACATTGCCGCCAATGACTTTAGCATCATTAATCCATTTTTGTGCTTTCGCGGCTTCAGCGAGTGCAGAATCAATATGCGTTTCATCTTCTTCAAGACGTACTTTTAAACTTTTAGTTGGATCTTGGTCAGTGCCATTACCAAATTCCATGACTGCTGCAACATATGTCCACGCATCTTGTCCTTGTTCTGCATTTGCTAATGCTTGTGCTGCGTCACGAGCTGCATTTGTAGCTGTTGTATTAATTCCTGCTACTTTTGCCGCAAGAGTCTGATAATTACCGTCACTAAAAGCTGTACCGCCATCAATTTTATCTAATCGACTATCTAAAGCATCAATCTAAGATTGTTTCTCTAACGCAGTGGCTACGCCACCCTCAATACTATTCATCTTTTCTTGAGTAATTGGTTCACCTACGACCCAATTATGCTCTCCATTCCAAGTATGATTAGCCATATCCTTTACCTCCTTTTCAAATTTGTTAAAGAAGTATAAACCTCTTTCTAATAATTTTGTATGGGAGAAAGCCATAGATAATGCTTTTAGTTTTTTATATAAAAAAATTTCGCAGCCATTAGCTGCGAAATTTTTCTTCTGCATAACCATCTTCAGTAGTATATGCTATTCTTTTAATACCAAGTTCTTTTATTAGTGTCAAACAAGAAGGACACGGACGACTTGGCGCCAAATTTCCATCTTTATATTCTCTATATAGGTATATATGTACTTTAGACCAATCTAAAGAATCTCCAAATTTCCAACGAAGTTTTTGAATAAGAGAAATTTCCGCGTGTACTTTGTCTAAAGTATTTGAATCACGAAATCTATATACATTATATTTAGCTTGAAGCGGCGAAGTTTTATTAGTATTACACGCGGTTGCTACAATAGAGCCCTTATATACTGCAACTGCACCGATCGCAGGAGCAAAGTTATGAGAACCACGATAGGTTGCTCCTTTAGACGCTTCGCACGCAAACTTAAAAAATCTTTTATTCACGACTTTCCATTAACTCCAATACTACTTCATATTCTTTATGGTCATATATAAGAAAAGAACGTTTATTCTCTTTAGTATTTTTAATAAATACTTCAACTAATTCAGTAAATGCTTTAAAAGAATCATCTTCTTTAATCAATTCATATATATGATGTTCACCATTTAAAGGCACTAAATTCAGTTCATACTGATCGCCATGACATTCAACATATTTTAAATATCTATCTTCATATAATTTAAACATTTGAATCGCACTAACTTCACGAGCATTAACCGGCGCATGAATTTTTAGGCGCTCAACAATCTCATTATACATCATACTTACTCATTCCTTTCTTATAATAAAATTATATCATAATTTTGATATAAGTCAAATACTAATAATTTGAGGTGGTGTAAGATGAAGATTAAAGTGAAAATTACGACTTCAAGTAACATGAAGTATTTTAATTGTGCAAAAGACACAATAAAGGAAATTGAATTAGAGGATTATATTAGATGCGTTGTAGCATCTGAAATAGGAAACGCTTCTTTAGAGGCATGTAAGGCGCAAGCGGTCGCGTGCCGTACTTTTGCTTGTCAACGCGGAGTATTGAATGGTAAAATAATTAGTGATGATGCTAGTAAAGCATAGGCTTTTCGTGCGGATCGTACTAATTATAAAAATTGTAATGCTGCAGTAGAAGCGACTAAAGGCTAGGTATTAATGTATGGCGGTCAATATATTGGTGCTTACTTCTCTCATAGTAATGGCGGCCGCACTTATTCATGTGAAGAAGTGTGGGGCAGTAAGCGCAATTATTTGATTGCGCGCAAAGATGAATGGACATTGGCGTCAGGTGTTAAGAAAAATGGACACGGTATCGGTCTTAGTCAAGCAGGCGCAAAATATGCTGGAGAGCATGGAGTGGGTTATCGGGAAATATTAAGTTTTTATTATCCATACACAACATTAAAAACAATAGAAATAAAATCCGAGCCAGAAGAAGATTATACATAGATAGTAAAAGCAGCAGAAAAAGCTGTTTCTGCTGCAATGAAACAAATTGGGGAGATGCTTTGAGCATCTCCCCTTATTTTTATTAAACTGGTTCTTGGCCAGGCCCTATCATTTCATCGATCTGACTTTGCAGAGCTTCGCGCTTATTTTCTAACTTCGTTCCAAAGTTATTAAATGACTCAATCATATCACCAAGCCGCTGATCAATAGTCTGAACAAAACTATTTGCCCGCTTAAAGAAACTCTTATAACACTTATCTTTTGCCTTTGAAAAAGCAATCATCTTTCCCAGTTCTTCATTCCATTCATCTTCTGGCGCGCAGATAGCCTTGCCCATGAATGAATTGGGCATACGAATTTCTTTTCTAAGCCGATAATCAATAGCATCAGACATATTAATATCTGCCCAATTAAAGTTATCCCAAATAAAATCCATAACCATATGTGAAGTATTTGGGATTACACATACAACAACCCGTTCAGCCTCATTCACATAAAACCGACAATCCGACATTTTAATTCCGCTCATATCTTTTCTCCTTGATTTTTCTATTTATATATATAGGAATACCTATTATTAAACCCATCGTTAATCCAATCAATGCGCCTCCCAGTGCGAGCCAGAACGGGCATAATATCCACCACCAACTCCACTGAATGACATTAAATATACGTAGACAGATAATAGTTAAATATCCGCCTATCAGTATACCATCAACAATTCTATCTTCATTCATCTTCTTCTACCTCAATATAGAATACTGGTTCAGTATGTTCACCCTCACCATATCCTACCACTTCTTCAGTAAATACTGAAGTTACTTGACTCGGACGCAAATCATATTTTTCCATAACCATCGCGCGCAAATCTTCATCATACAGGCGCATTAATCTTTTCATTTTATATTCCTCACTTTCTATTATAATTATAACATAATTTTAATAAAAGTCAAAGGTTAGTTTTTCATCCAAATTTCTTTACCACAATATTGACATTTGTGTAAAGTTTCTATTCTTCCTCTATATAGCACTACCCAGTGATGCGGGCATAGCTTTTGCCGCAATTTTTCAATCAATTTCATCATGTGTATTCCACTCCCATAAAGATTCTACCATCTTTGTGAGTCTATCTAATTTTTTATTTATTTCTTCTATTTCTTCATTAGTAGCCATAGTCTTCCAAACATTTGTACTTGGCTTTACTTTCATATCTTCTGATGATACGGTTAATACTTCACCACCAGATAGTGTATTAATTGGCATTTTTAATGTAGGAACTTCTTGTCGCTTACCTTTGTCGACAATTTCTTGCACTTTACCATATTGCTCTGTATAAAAGAAATCATGGCCACATTCGCAGCAAGTACAATAAGTTGTACTTACATTTGGATTACTATTTACTAATTCTCCATTTTTATATTCTTGTACCCATCCAAGTGCGGTGGTCGTAGAATAATGTTCAACATAATGACTTTTTTCACAATTAGGACATTTTATCATTCGCTTTATCCTCCAGCGCCATAATACGCCCTTCAAGATAATTAGTATAATTTTTCAAAAATTCTACTGTATCTTCAAGGGCCTTTATTTTTCTATCCTGCTCCGCATTTATAGTATAATTGTCATTAATACCATTTTCGTGTGATTTAATTTTTTCTTCCTGTTGTTCTAGTGTACGATTAAAGTAATCAATATCCTCTTCAAGCTGGTCAACGTGCTTATCTACTTTCTCTGCATATTCCTTCATTTTTTCTTCTGAAGTATTATATGCTGCATAAATTGTACCAGTTGTAGTTGTACTAATTGGAGTATATGTGACATATCCTCCAGTAGCATATGTTGCTGTACTACTTGTTGTTGATTCTGTAAAAGGTGGCATTATTTTTCTCCTTTCGCTGGAGAACTATTTTTCTTTAGTTCTTCTTCAGCTGGACGACACGTCATTTTATTAATCAGTTCTAGTTCATCATCTTCCCATTCTACGGCGGTATCACAGTCTTCTGCCCAAAGAAGTTTTCTAGTTAAATCTACTGTAGTGATATATTGTGGATTGATTAAAACTACTGAGCCGCTGGCTTTCTCTTCGCCATCCTGTTTCCATTTACCTTGAATCCATTTCATTTTTTCTCACGCTCCGGTAAATTTATTTTAAATTCGGTATCTTTTACCATTTTCATTTCCGCGGAAGTGCCTACATTTTTATGAGGTATTCCACGCATTTCCTCAAGCATTGCAAGTCGTTCTGGATCTTTTACTAATAGAATATTATTAATCATATCCTCAACAACTGCTCGTGGTTTTAAATATTTTTTATATCTTATACGAACTTTCTTAAAAATATTTTCTCGTTCTTCAACGCCAATATTACTGTAATCTTCTTTTTCAAGTGTAACATTTTTGCGTTCACCGCAAGTTACACAGATATACGGTTCTATAATTTCATAGCCTGCAGTTTTGGACGTGCCATTATAATAAACTTTCATATACCATGGCATATCTTTCCAAGTATGCTCATGCAGCATTTCGGGAAGCTGAAAATTTTCTTGTTTAGTATCTTTCTTTTTCTTAAACCAAAACATAATTACTCCTGTATAAATTTAACTGTTGCACGCACTTTTCTTTCCATTAACATAGGATCATCAGAAGTTTGAATCCATAGTAGATCTTCTTCAATCATCTTATCAGCTATTTTTCGCGCGAGTTCTTTTCTGATATACATTTCAACCGCGGCCTGATTTTCATCATGAAGTAATGACCAATCTACAGTATGCTCTGCACTAAGAGTTATAACTTTTGAACCATTCATTTTAGTTTCCCTCAAATGTTAATTTAATATTTCTATCATTGTAAAGTGCAGCAGATAATTCCAAACTTAAATACATATTATGAAACGTAACCACTGAACTATGCATCTCACCATTAATATCTTTTTCACTATAATGTATATTTACTTCAAAGCTACTACCATTATTAGGATAAATATTAATTTCATCTATTTCATCTAACGACATTATCTTTACCTCTCTACTTTTTTCTATTATAATTATATCATAATTTTAATAAATGTCAAATAAAAAATGAGGCGGCATTTCTGCCGCCTCATATTATTCTTCTGTTTTTGTCCATTCTTCACTTTTGTGAGTTAAACCGTTGCTATTAGTAATTTTATTTGCTACAAAAGTTATATTCGGGAATTTAGAATTACCAAACCCATATTCTAAATATGTATGATAGGAACGGCAAGCCGCGCCATAGTCTTCCTTAACTTCAATTCCTTTAGTATAATTTTCTCCATCATGACGAATGTAATGTACAAAAAAACCACTAAGTTTATCTGGATTCCAAGTTTCATTATATCCTGGAACAATTTTATCTTCTTCATCAGTAACCATACAAGAAACATATCTCATATTTGGATAACTTGGATTATTATATGCCATTTTCATCTGGCTATGAAAGGATTGAATTGCCGAATCAAGGGAGTCATGCACTTCAATACCAGTAGTATAATTATCTCCATCTTTACGAATACGATGGAGGAAGAATTTGTTTTCCATAATTAATTACCTCCATATTAGGTAGTTGTTTCTTCCCAATATTCTTCTAATGGTTCTCTAATGCCATCTGCCGCAGTTAAACGGCAATAAACATAATCAATATCAGCATTATTACCATAACCATATGCACCCAAATAGGCATGATATGTTTGTAAGGCAGCAGCCTCATTATCAGCATTGGGATCAGCTTTGACTACAAAACCTTTAGACCAAGTATCATTAGTTTTATTATGATATGCTTGGCTCACAAAATATACATTTCTCATTTATGATTCCTCCTTATGTCGCTGCAGCAATAGTAAGTGTACCAGTTGTTTTATCATATGTACCAGTAAGCCCCGATGAAGCATCGAATACTACAGATTTTACACTAGCTTCGCGGACCTCAACACTCCATGTATTATTAGACTATAATTTATAAACATATACCTAATCACTTAATTGATTAATAGTTTTATTAGTAGGATTCATAGAACGATAATATTGAAATTCTACATTAGTAGGATTAGTAGCATCACTTACATATGCCATGAATGCCATACGTGTTTGCGCGCCATTTTTCGGGTTGCTTTGTGAAGATGCTCGACAATATACTATTACATTATTTTTATAAGCATTTATAAAATCTTGCCAAGTAGAATTACCATATGACAAAATGACCATAGGTAGACCGCCACTCTTATATGTTCCATCTCCAGATAAAAATTTATCTTCTTCACCTGCAGATGGCGCGGGAACTAAACCGCCTTCACCGTCATCATTCTCTGACGCGCCAACCATTGTTGTTGGAAGAGCATCCTAAGTAGTCCATTCACCATTACTTACCTATAAGATACTACCATTATCACTTGCGGTGACATTAGGTACACCAGTTGGTGCTTCTCCAACTGTCCAGGCGCCATTCTCTACTTTCAGGATTTCTCCATTATTACTAGCTGTAACAGTAGGAACTTGTAGTGGAATTCCTAATGTTAAATGAAAATGCCCATCTACTTCTGTTAAGCTGGAAGTAGGAGTGGAGCCAGCTGGTAATACTGTAACAGAGGTAGTCATATTATTTAATTTTAATGCTGCGGCAACAGTTGTACCATTGGGGTCTACAACATTGGTTAAGGCCTCAAGCGCATCAACTATATCCTGCCCTGTTTCATCCGTTAATAATCGTTTAGTTACATCTGGCATCACTCATTCACCTCCACTGTCTAACAAACATATCCTTGAGCATCTACACTCAAACGTAGTGATTTCCATTCTTCTAAAGCAATTTTATCTGCCGCGGACATTAAGCCATGAGTAGTTGTTGTAGCATCTGTTAGTGCGCCCACGCTTCTCGCGCCACTAGCACTATAAAACACCTGGCCTTCTAATACATCTTCTGTAGAAGCAGTTGTATCAGTAATGTCCATTAAAGTCTAATCACCATATATAATTTTATTTTTATATTGATTTGCCATTAGGCGTCACCACCTTAGGCATCTGGATCTACTGTACCAATTGTTACTGTAACTCCACCTGCAGCGTTATCACTTTCAGTATAAGCAATTGCGGCAACATTTATTTGTGTAATAGCATTATAATCACCTAAATCCGCAGGCGTGATTGTTTGTGAAGTGGTATAAGGAGTAATTGTAGCAGAAGTAGCTGCCATATCTTCACTACCACTCATGGTACCTTCAACACCTAAAATAGTAATACCCTCACGAATATTAGTTGCGATTAATTTTGCTTGTTCTGTACTATCAATTCCAACACTACCAGAACCATCATGATAGCCCTGTTGAATAGTTACTGTTCCAGCCTTAGTAGTAATGGCACCGGTTTGCTGTCCGCGATTTGGCATAGTACCTGTTAATTCAACGCCGGCCTTATATGCAGTTTTGCCTACTAAAATTTCAGCTGCAACTGCAGTAGCATCAGAAGTATCAGCATCATATGTGCTAGTACCAGTAGTAATTTCACCAGTTGGTAAGTGGAACTATTTACCAGCAGCTACATCCGCGCGAGTAACATCATCTTGTGTTAAGTCTATGAGGGTTTGGCCGCCATAGACAACCTTATTTTTATATTGATTTGACATAAAATCTCCTCCTTATCCTATTGATACTGTAATTCCACCAGCATCATTCGCTACTTCATAATATGGAATAGGTTTTACTACAATATCTGCTAATAATATTTTCTTTTCAGTACGTAAAATTTGCTCTACTTCGGGCAAAGCAGTAATTTCATACTGTCCTGTATACATATCATAATTAATTAAACTACCGTCAGAATTTAAATATTCACCAAAATGTAATTTAAATTCTTCAAAATCTCCTTTATATCCAGTTTTAGATGCTAATTCATATAATTGTTGACACAATACAAATAAATTAGTTTGTTCCCACGGATATACGACTGGTAGTTGCGCGGCAACTGATGGTTGCACTGGTAAAACAAACTATCTGGTTATTGCGTCCATTGTTGCTTGCCTCCATTAAAAAAAGAAGTGCTTATTGCACTTCTAAAAATTTGGCCATCATATAGCCTGTTTTATTACCATATTTAATCTTACACCATTCTTCACCTGGTTCAAGAATTTCTATGATTTCTCCTAATTTAATACGCATAATTAATGCGCCACTTAGACGAGGAGTTTTACGCATATTGACGGTACCACCTGATGGTGCAGTTACTTTAGCCTATGTACCAGAAGAAGGAATAGTTGGAGTAACTGGGTCATCTTCTTTATATGCTCCAGCATTTACTAAAGGACGTAAACGTGCAGCATAATTCCATTTACCAATCTTAGTATCAATAGTCATTTTACTAGACATATGACGAATTTGAAATGGATTTTTAGAATAAACTAAACCAGCATGATAATAATCTTTGAGATCACCATTATAATATTGGCCACCTTTCTTATAACGAGCAGGTAATGCATAACCAGAAGTACCTGGTTCACATGCTTTTAATACCATATCGCCAACTTCAAGATCATTTATACTTTTTACGGGATGTAGATTTACTGCTTCTTTTCGCGCGGCCCAATTACTACCATGAATACCTGTCCATTTTAGACCAGTGCGGCGTAAGCTACCAATAAGATAACCAATACAATCGCAATAGCCATCAGAACCATCACCTGGTTCACGACGTTTTGGATTAGAATTGAAAAGCTATAATGCTTTTTGTAAAAACTTCTATAATAAAGCTGTCATATTATATCACCTCATAGAAAGTTATTTCTAATTATAGGTTATAATATGACAGCGAATCTATTATTTTATTTTATCAGAAGATAAATAAATCCATGTAATCCAATTCAAGTCCTAGATCTTCTCTTAAAATTTGTTCTGCAAGATCAAGATTTCCATTGAAAAAAGCATATTCCATATCGGCCGCACAATCACGAACGGCCGCCATTGCATCAGTATAACTAATCTTGTCTCTTTCAGAAATCATGGACGCAAGCTCTTCAAGTGTCTTAGGCATCATCATTCTCCTTTGCAAGTTGATCAATGACATTATATAGAATATCATTCCAATCTTCAATTAAATCATAGTATCTACCTTGACTTTTATCTTCTCTATTACATAAAGTTTTTAACGTGACTAAACCGCCACTAATATATTCAAGGTCTCTTAAAATTTTTGTTCGATTCATCTTCTAATCTCCTTTGGACATACTAAACTGTCAGGGCACATAATATGTGACCAATCTATACGGATCATAGCTTCTTTTCCTTCATACTAAAGATGAGTTACTTCATAGCCTAATGCTCGCAATGCATCTATTACATTATGTGTAATTTTTCCGCCATAAAGAATGTGTGTACCGCCATGTTGTACACTATCTAATATTCTTATCTCAATATGCTGATATAAAGAATAATCTTCTGATGAAACAAGATAAGCTGTTGCTCGTGCTTCAAGTGCAGTAAACATTGTTAACATTTACCACACCACCTTGATACGATTGGCGCGAAATGCATCATCAAAATCTTCCACTTCAAACCAATCATCATTTTCACCTACATCTGTATAAATTTCAAAACCTTTATCTTTTAGCCAATAAATACATTCAAGAGGAAGATTATCTTTCTTAAAGATGATAGAAAATTCTCCATTTTCTGCTTCACAAAGAATATCTTGAAGAATGGAAATATATTTAGTACGCATTTTTTGATCATACATATCTTGAGCAACATCGTGTACAAATGCCTAATCAAATGTTTTCATCTTTATGCTCCTCCTTATATTTTAAATAAATTCTTGCATCAACTATTTTATAGATAACTATTCCTATAATAGCTAATGCCGCGAGAACTTCCATAATTGTTTCAAGTATGGTTAGCATTGTTTCCACCTGCCTATGGCAATCTTTCGCGTAGGAGCTGGCAATTCCTCATAGCCGCATTGAGCGCAACGAACAAACCATTCCTTGTCTTCACATCTTGGTTCAAGCTGTTCTACAATTTCATATTCATGTCCGCCGCAATAAGGGCAGTACATCTTTCGAGAAAATGCAGTTCTACGCTCAATCCTTTCCATGTATGTTACTTTCATTTTGTAATTCACTCTCCTTCATATGTATGATAAAAAGTTCTGCATCTTCTTCAATAATACGATCTTCATAATTTGTAAAATGATCGCCACAGAAAATACAAGTACAGCGTAATTCTGGTTGTTTTATCATACAATTACTACAATAATATGGGCCAAATGTTGGCCCTTTTAATTTAGCAAACATTTGCCCTCCTTAATCCCATAGTCGGGGTAAATCTTCACCAATCCATTTAAAAGTATCTTCACGATACTGTTGATCAGCTTCTGCAATTTCATTGGCTCTTCTAAAATAATTATTTTTTAATTCTTCTTCTTCAGGAGTAAATTCAGTATGAGTTAAAACTGTATCACCATTAGCTTCTTTCTTAATACGACGAGTTCTTCTCATGAGTTCTTCAAAATCATCTTTATATTCATTTCTTTCTTCACCAAAAAGAATATCAAAAGAATCGGCGCAACGAGTTAATCTCTTACTCATATAAAGAAGATGTTTATGCCATTCTTCTTCTGTATAATCATGCGGGTGGCCGCAGTTATGGAGGGCGAGGTACTCTAGCGCAGCTGCGCCTACCCTTGGATACCAATCTAGGAAATTCCATACGTCTACGTATGCATATCCATACCGGGCGCGGTGAATAATATTCTTCACATTCAGAATAATATCCTTCATAAGTTTCCACGGATGTGTTATATAATACTGTCGTCTGTACGGAAACGTCCAGAGCGACAGTGGATTCTTCTTCTTCTTTTGGCTTTTCATTTTCTACTATCTCCTCAAGATATATAGGAATAATTTTATATGTGTGGTTATCCCAAGGCAGAATTGGTTCTTCATATGTTACTTCAAAACCATTACCGTCAATAAAATCTAGAAATTCCATGAGTTCTTCTGTATTAGCACAGTACATTCGTGTACTTTTCTTTTCTATGTACTGTCCAATAGTTTCCATTTCATGATGGAATCGCGGAATTAAATCTTCTACAAATTCTTGATCCGCGCGCAAGAAGTTTTTAAAAATTTCAATATATTTATTCATATTCTTAAAATGGAATCCATAATGGATGTGGGTCGGGGTTGACAGTTTCAGGATACTGAGGTATTACATGATATGTACGCGGTTCTATCTGTTTTATAATGAAACCGTTTCCATCAAGAAATTCAAGAAATTCCATGTATGAATCTGCCGTTTCATCATTAGGAATAGTATAAGTCCAACGTACTTGTTTTTCTTTTAGCCTTCGGCCGCAAGCAAGAACTTTGAAGCGGAAACGTCTATACATATCTTTAACATATGTTTTATCACATTCACATTGATTTTTAAATGCTTCATATAGTTCCCAATCTTCATAATTACTCATACTATCGTTCCTTTCTTTACTTAAATTATACTTTAATTTTTAATTTTTGTCAAATAATAATTCTAAATTTCTCACGAATCTTAGTCAAGTATTGCGGCCATTGTTCTAAGTCTTTCTTTGTCGCTTGTTTTTCTGCGATAGTTACTCCTACTTCATCAAACATACTGGTACAGCCGCGCAATGAAGTGATAGAATGCCGTTGTTTATCTGTAATTCCCATAGCTTTAAAGTCTTGTAGAAGTGCTTCTTGGGCGGGACCTTTTAGGGGAATTCCGCGCCATCTTTCTGCTATTTCTAAAATGAGATCTTTCTAATTTGAAATTCGAATTAAATTAGGGTCTACTAATTTTGGAGTTGCACCAAGATATGAGTACATTTCTTTAACTGCTTCTTCTGTATTACCCATAAGATGTAAGTAATCCCGATGATCTTTTAGGAGATGGAGATAAGCCTATTCATTAACTTCATATTTTTTGGTTCCATCTTCTAGTTGGCGTTCAAGAATATATTTAACTTTAAATCGCGCGCCTTTCATAACACCAAATTGTTTTGCTAATTCAACTTGATCATTATCAGCCTATAATTTTCTGTAGTAGGCAAACATATCGGATTGAATTTGAAAGTCACGACGTGCATTATTAGGATTAAAGATAATAAAGAGCTGATCAAGATTGCCGCGAAAGCGCCCGACCTTCTGTCTGATCTCAACTTCTCCATACCCATCAATAATCATGTAGTCAATTTTGGGAAAAGTGAGAGACATACCTTCTTGAAGTGTATCTGTTACAATTAAAATTGAAATATCGTCTGGAAGATGTTCATTTCGTAATGCTTCAAATAATGATTCTTTTCCATCAGCAATTCGCTATTTGTCTGCAAGTTCCTATAAATCTGCTAATGTTAATCCCGCTTCACCTTCACTTAAATCTAAAAGTAAATCTTTTGCTGCGATGTTAACCTGGGAGGGGTTTAGGGATAGGGACGTCTAATTAGCTCTTGATACTAACATTGCCACTTTCATTTTCAAATTCAACAGTTTAAAATACCAATCCTTTACCTTACTCGCGCTCTTTAAAAATATAATACCTTTTTTTCCTTCTTCTTGCGCGAGAAAATAATCAAGTGTAGCATTAGTATTTTTAGTTTTTATAAACTAGATTTCCTTAACATATGTATTACTTACATATTTTGTAAAGTCCGGAAATAAATATATAAATGAGCAATCATCGGAGAAAAACTATTTAGATAAATCTTCAAAATACTCATCGTTTGCAGTAATAAAGATGATATGCTATTTGGTTCGGCCGCTGCGAATCCATTCACCAATTACAGTGGTATCTTCTGCAAAACTGGCTTCACTAAATAAACCATGACACTCATCAATAACAACCCAATCATAGTCTACATTATTTTTCTTGATCATATTAGCAAAGCCCATACGTTGACAGACATCAGCTTCTCCATACTTATGACGTAACTATTCTACAGTAATACTGCGGCTTTCTACTACTAACATAGTCTATAATGTACCACACTTATGATCCAATTCCTCTAATACATTATTCATAATAGCGGTTGTTTTACCAACACCCGTGCCGCCATTTAATACCAAAAATGTATTCATATCAGATAAGTCGGTTTTTCTTACTAACTATATAATATCTTCTACTGCAAATTCTTTTATTTGTTCGTGTTCACGCATCAAATCACCTCACAAAAATAAGGTATATTTTCTATATTAAAAATATACCATAAATTTCTATTGAAGTCAAATATCTAGCAGTTTATAATTATTCAATTCGTAACACTTTACCTTCCGCGCAACCATATGGATGCGCTGGATCACCAAATGGCCAATTCTCTATTATTCTTATATCTTCAATAAAATCTCCTTCAACAATAACAGGTAAGTCTTGTGGAAATTCCTTTAATCTTTCTATCAACTGTTCCACATTAAGCGCGTGTTCAGCTCTTTCATATTGTCTTTCATATCTTATGCGTTGTGCTTCAGGTAACTTTGATAAATCCTCTCGTTCAATCATACTTCCAATCTCCAGCTTCTTTTTCTTTTATTATACATCAAATCAAACAATAAATCAAATACTTGAACATGATCAGACGCATTTTCGTAACCTACGCGGGTTATCCGTCTCGCTCGTCCGCCTGCGGCGGACTCGCTTACGACGGATAAGGCGCCGCCGAATTTTATAAAAAAATATTATTGCACAATATGTAGTTATTTTTGTATAAAAAAATAAGCGATGAACCCTATATTTTGTAGGTCATCGCGCATTCACCATCTTTATCTACCTCACAAACCTCATAGCATCCTCATACGTATCATAAATATAATACTCATGAGCGCATTCATTTCTATCTACCTTCACCGGCAACTACGGTACACCCCATTCCAGCTATACTTCCTTAATCGCATACCAATTATTATTAATCTCGAACGCATACCTAGAATGTTCCCTATCCCACGTATCATACTTATTATAAGTTCCAATTATATATGCCATAAAATTT
>Ga0247610_10004579_pt1 | contig 14763 bp, 16 predicted proteins | sample 174DNAGHGhighgp2_FD_193483 | JGI IMG/M metagenome (GOLD analysis project Ga0247610, IMG submission 193483) | Sheep rumen microbial communities from Palmerston North, Manawatu-Wanganui, New Zealand - 1742 DNA GHGhigh gp2 | ecosystem: Host-associated > Mammals > Digestive system > Stomach > Rumen... | reverse complement strand
ACATCAAAAAAGAACTGAAAGGTAGAAGAAAAAAGTGAAGAAGATTCTTGTAATTGGAAGTCTGAATATGGACCTGGTGGTCAAAGTCGACCACACACCTGTAACAGGAGAGACTATAATAGGCTCTTCCCTGGATTACATTCCGGGAGGCAAAGGAGCAAACCAGGCATATACCGCAGGCAAACTGCATGCTGACGTTGCAATGCTCGGAGCAGTCGGAGACGACGCCAACGGACAGGTTCTCGTTAACAACCTGAAAAAAGTGGGAGTGGACACATCCAGAATCCTTGTAAAAGAAAAAACACCGTCAGGGACGGCGCTGATTACTGTCAACAAAGAAGGAAACAATGCCATAACAGTTGTTCCCGGAAGCAACGGCAAGGTAACCATAAAAGACATCGAAGACAACATTGATCTTCTCGAAAAGTCCGACATTGTTGTGATGCAGATGGAAATACCGATTGAGACTGTCGTCTATGTTGCAAAAAAAGCAAAGGAAATGGGAAAGGTCGTTTTCCTGGATCCTGCTCCGGTACCGAAAGACTTCCCGTATGAGATTCTTCCATACCTTGACTTCATTAAGCCAAACGAGACAGAAGCAGCTATGCTGACAGGAATAAATGACACTCTTTCTTCATACAAAGAAGCGGCTGAAAAGCTTAGAAAACATGGTGTAAAGAATGTCGCAATAACTCTCGGAAAAGAAGGAGTATACCTCGATTCTGAAGAGTGCGGCAAAGTCAAGATTGATGCAATAGACGTAAAAGTTGTAGACACAACCGCAGCAGGCGACTCTTTTACAGCAGCTGTTGCATTTGCAGTATCCAACGGAAAAGATTATAAAACTGCAGTTGACTTCGCAAATAAAGTTTCAAATGTAACTGTGACAAAGGCAGGAGCCCAGACATCCGTACCGACTTATGAGGAAGTCGGAGAATTCTTTGGAGAAGATCCGGGAATAATATAATTTGTTTTTTGAAATGCACTCATTTACCAGAGTGCATTTTTTGCTCACATACATCTTGATTTCCTCCAATAAATCCTATATAATAAGAGTTACTGGAGGAAATATTATGATTTACAACATTGAAGAGCTAAAGCATAAGTATTCCAATTATGACAATATATTTCAAAAGATAAAGGGCGAAATCAGCAAGGCCAATCTTTACAAGATTAAACGAGGTCTGTATTCTGATTCTTTGAATGAGAATCGTTTTTTCATAGCCAACACCATTTTGTCGCCATCGTATGTTTCTTTTGAAACGGCACTGTCATTTTATAACCTGATACCTGAAATGGTAGTTTCGATAAAATCTGCAACCTATTGTGTAAACAAAACAAAATTTTACACCAACGGGTTCGGAACATTTACATATAACGATGTCAATAAGAATGCATATCCTTATGATATAGATGTTTATGAAGAAAACGGTACAAAGATACTGATTGCATCAAGGGAAAAAGCACTGACCGATACAATTTCCCTGATTTCACCAAGAACCAGCATAAAGGAAATAGAAGAATTATTGTTTGATGATCTGCGGATAGATGAGGAAGAGTTCGACAAACTGGATAAATCAAAAATTATTGAATTATGTGGTTTGTATGGAAGCTCATCATTGAAGCATCTTATAAAATACTTGAGCAGAGGGGGCTATAAATGATCAACAATTACATAAAAGAACAACTTGACAAGAATAATGTAAATACAATTGATTCTCTGAAAAACATCATAAGAGAAGAAGCTCAGAAAATCATTCTCTACTCCCTCAGCAAAACCAACTTTTTCAGCCATGCAGCTTTTTATGGCGGAACTTGTTTAAGACTTTTCCATAATCTTGACAGGTTTTCAGAAGATCTTGATTTTGCAGTGACTGAAGACAATGCAAACATAGAATTGAACAATTACGCAAATATGTGCGTAAAGCATCTTGAATCATATGGTTTTCAGGCTGCTGTCGGAACCAAGGATTCTTATGACAGCGGAGAAATACGCAGAAGATACTTTAAAATACCGGTTTACGATATAACAAAAGAGTACCTTAATATTGAAACCAATAAGGAATTGCTTGTATCAATCAAAATCGAAGTGAGCACAATATTCATTCCCAATGCGAAACTTGAAAACAAATTACTGGTAAGTCCTTTATTTGCAAGCATCAGATGCTATGATTATCCAACACTTTTTTCAGGGAAATTAAATGCTTTGTTGTCAAGGACCTGGAGGCAAAGAGAAAAAGGCAGAGACTATTACGATTACATGTTCTATCTGTCTCACTCAGTGAAATTCAACATGGAATATTTAAAGAGCAAACTGAAAGTGTCACTTGGAAGTGATTATGAAAGCATCGGAATAGAGGATGTTAGAAAAATGGTAAGGAAAAGAATAGAAGAAACAGATTTTACATCTGTCAGAAAAGATCTTGAACCATTCATCTTAAACAGAGAGGCATTGGAGAGCATTTCCAAAGAACTGTTCATTGGATCGGTTGACCATTTGGAATGCGAATAAAAAGTATATAAAAACAGCAAAGGTATATAGGAGACAAACATAATGATTACGGAACTGGGAAGATTATTGAGAATAATAAGAGTTAATTCCGGAGACTCAACACACGAAATGGCAAAGAAACTGCATATATCCACTTCTCTTCTTATAGCTATAGAGAACGGACGCAGGAAAACTCCGGAGGACATTGAGGAAAGACTTTGTTCGGTATATAACCTTTTGGAATCAGACAAGAAAAAAATAAGGGATGCCATAGCAAGTGGAGAAGAAAAGCAGACAAAGCCGAACCTTACAGATTTTGGAAAGAAAAAGAAAAATGCCAATGGAAATGAATCCGAAGACATCAATGCTTTAGATCACACCGAATCAAGAGGAAGAATATGACCGACAATTCAATGTCAATATTGTTCGGAACAGGTAATGTACAACTCAAAGTGTCGGGAAAAGTGGTCTATTACGTTGGAATCAGCGGCAATTATGCAGTAAGCTTAAATAATCCAAGCATTGCATGGGATTATGAGATTATTCGCGCTCTGACAATTGAGACAGTAAAAAAGACTGCTGCAAAACTTCTCAAAAAATATGTAAAAAGCAACAACGTCAGTATATCCGACAATCAGATGCACAAAGAAGCACTGAAGAATCTGATCAACCGCAAACTGTCAGGAAAGATTATTAAAGGAATAGTAATTGAGCAGATTGATGTTGAAAAACTGTTCTTCAGAAGCATCAATGTTGAACTGCCTTCTATAACACCAAAAAAGAATTAATCAGCAAATTAACATCTAATCGGAGACAAAAATGGCCGAAAAAATACAAGTATGTCCGATATGCGGCGGTGAGAAACTCATATACCACACGAACGGAGACGTGATTTGCAGGTATTGCGATACCATTTTCGGATATGGCAGCGGAAAACTGTCCACAGAAGATATTTTCAATATAAATGAAAAATGCGTGGTTGAAATCAAAAATTCAATCAGCAACGAAATCATATATGGAACAGGCGTGGTTGTATCCGAGAAAGGATATATCCTCACAAGCGCACACTTAATAGGCAATGCAGTAAAGACAAAAGGACTTTGCGACAACATTGTCATGCGCAACAGAAAATCACGTCGCATTTATGGATTAAGAGTCATATGTATCGATTACTCACTGGATCTTGCATTGCTCTGCAATAAATGGTACAGAGGAAACAAACCGCTTGTTTTTTCTAACAATAAAAGCAGTATCGGTGAAAGAATATGCGTTATTGGAAATGGCAAGGGTGAAGGTCTGTGCATGGTTGACGGAATATTAAGCAACGATGATATTGACATCAGCGGACGTCACCTGTCTGTTATTTCTGCACCTATTACAGGTGGATACTCCGGTGGTCCCATTTTTAATATGAGAGGCGAAGCCATAGGAATTGCAATTGCCGGCAGGAAAGATGCTTCTTCAATCAACTATGCCGTTCCCTCATATTTCATCAATCAGTTTTTGTCTTCAATAGATTTACATGAATCACCAGACAAGTATCTGGAAAATGACAACACCATTATATCTTCCATAAACAAAGAATTCACAGATGGACAAAGGCTGCCCCCAGACATCAGAGAACATCCGATTAACAACATGGTTACCGGAATCATGAATGACGAAGTGGCAGAAACACGATTAGACGAAGACGGAAACCTTGTTTATACCGACAACAATGGTTTTGAATACAAGGAAACCGATGGAGTTTTGACTCTGACCGGCTATTATGGCAATGGCGGCAAGATTACAATCCCCGGATACTTTAACGGAATGCAGGTAAAAACAATAGGAACACTCACCATTACACGCAGGAAAAGTATTACCGAAATCGTAATTGATGAAGGAGTTGAAGTAATATCCGACTGGGCTTTTTCCATCATGTACGTAGAGGCGGTTCATATTCCGTCAACAATGCGCGAGATGGGAGTGGAAAACAATCCGTTTTTTCAAATATATACAAAAAAGTTTATAGTTGCTGACAGTAACCCGTATTTTACCACAGACGAAACCGGTATGTTTCTTTTGTCTAAAGATAAAAAAGAACTTAAAGCTTTTGCAATCGGAAATACTGAACCATGCAAGATTCCCGATGGAATTAAAAAAATAGGACTAAGAGCTTTTTGTTTTTCAAAAATTACTGATGTAGATATTCCTGATAGTGTGACGGATATTGCTACAGCCGCATTTTTGGATTCCAGAGAACTTAAAAGCATATATTTGCCAAAAAATGTTAAAAGCATTGGTGATTGCTGTTTTACCGGTACATGGAAACTGGAAAAAGCAGTCGTTGAAGAAGGAAGCTTATATTTCCACTCAGAAGACAACATTGTTTATGACACTGACAACAATATTGTTTTTGCGGCACAATCACAAACCAGTGCAAATTATACTGTTCCGCTTTGCAATGCAATTCTGTGCGGTGCTTTCGGAGATAATACAAATCTGGTTAATGTCGTAATCCCTGACGGAGTGGTCGAAATCAGATCTGAATCATTTATATTCTGTGACAATCACAGGACAATTGTTATTCCAAGAAGCGTAAAAAGCATGCTTGATAATATATTTGATCACTCAATAAACAGGCACAGAAATCTAACCATTTATGGTTTTAAAGATAGTACCGCTGAGGAATATGCGGCACATTATGCTTATGCTTTTTGTGAGATAGAAGTCCGTGATGATGAAGTGGTAATTGTAAGAGCAAGTTCAAATAATCAAAGTGTCATCCACATATTGTCTGAAATAAATGGCAAAAAGGTAGTATTGAACAATAATGCACTTAATGACCTTCTCAACACTACTGTTTTCGGATGCAGTGAATCAAATGCAAAAACAATAGCTGATTCAAAAGGATTAAGGTTTATTGAACAGAATTAATCTTGAATTATCTATTTGTTCTGTTTTTACTGCCTCAATGATATATTAATTGAATATATGCATATAACTATTCCTTAAACAATTAAACAAACAATATACTCGATTGTCATTATGCAAAAGCAAATTAATCCAGGCAATTCCTCTAGCAGTTGAACAACCGAGGACCTTGCCTCTTTATCATGAACTAATTTGAATTATTTTCCGCATATTCGAATAATTGCGGAAATCAGTTGAAATTTCAAAACAAGTGTTCTATACTATATTGTGATTGTTGAGAACATCTGCGACTTCAATCATGAGTTGTTCACAACAATACAATAAAGGGAGGTGGCTGCATTGAATGCTTCGATGATTTTGCAACCAAACAAGCATTTTTACTCTATTTCAGAACTTCTAGCTGCTGGGCTGACCTACTACAAAATCAATCGTCTTGTTGAAGAAAGCAGGCTTACGAAGCTCAACAACAAGATGTATAAAAATAATTCGTACGTTGGAGAAGAATCTGATTTTGCTTTTGCAAGTGTGTACGCGCCTAAGGGTGTAATCTGTATGATGAGTGCTGCAAGGTATTATGGACTGACATCATTCCTTCCGGAAGGAATTGATGTTTCCATTGAAAGAAATATGAAGATTTCTACACTCCCAGATTGGCCACACATCAACCTTTGGTATTTTCCAGAGAGACGTTATAGCACTGGTATGACAACTGCCTTTGATGGAGCGTGCAAATTCTCCATATACGACATAGAAAAGACAGTAGTTGATATTATCTATTACAGAAACAAAATAGGCATTGAAGAAACAAAAGAGGTTCTGATTAATTATCTGAGACGTGAAGATCGTGATTTGATTAAACTATATCGGTATGCGGAAACACTTGGATGTAAAAAGATCCTCAGAACATACATGGAAGTACTGGTATGAGAAGTGCGGCTTCAGTTAAAGATAGGCTAAAGAATCTAAGCAAAAAAACATGCAAAACGCTGCAGGAGCTTTTTACTATATATGGGCTTTAAAAAACCATCTATCCAAATTCATACAAATGACCCATGATTCTTAAACCATGGGTCATTTTGAGTCATTGCATTATCAGATACTTTTCAACATTTAAATATCTAATATTATCAACTACTTTATCCTTTCCTCTGTACAAAACATATTTGTTTTCAATTCTGCCATATATCTTCTCAATACTTGAACAATAATCTTTGTTTCTCAGGCACCTTGTTTGGTTCTCAACAATTTTGTCGCTGTGTTTTATTTCAAATAATTCACAGCTATTCTTTTGTTTGTTGTATATTACCATGTCAAATTCACCGCCATTGCTGAATTTGTATTTGAAGACGTTAATATCCTTTTTTCCGGATTTATTAACTTCCAGTAATACAATATCTTCAAGCATTCTGCCTTTGACGTCTTCCAATATCTTCTCAACTATGTATGACTTGTCAGACTCAGAAACTGATTGAAAATATGAATCCTGAATTAGTGAATACACCAAGGCTTTTGCAATAGAATACCTCATTCCCGGTTGAGATATAATATAATGCTCATCGAGTCCTCCGCCTTCGAGAACATCAGGGCAGTCATATACCAGGTCAAGCATCATAAGGTATTTCTTTATCTGTTCAATATGTCCTTGTTCAAGTTTTATCTTGGTTTCCTTTTTCTCTTTAATTTCTATTATCTTCTTTAATCTTTCAACAACTTCTCTTTCATCTATATTGTACAGAACATGCGCTCTTTCACTCGGAGCCTCGTGCAGCAATAATTGTTTGGATGAGCCAAGGTCATGCGATTTGAATTCGTTTTCAACAACACTGAGCACAAATCTGTGATTCATGCTTTCAACTATTCTGTTGATTACGTTGGTCAGTTCACCCTTTTCATACAGTTCTCTTAATTGATTAAAGTATTCGCCATATTTATCATTCTTGAGAGTATGCTGAATGTTTCTGCTGATTGATGTATCAATATATTTTCTTGTACTTTCATCATCCTTGAATGATACTTCGTCGTATTTATAATCAGGATCATCAAAGCCCATATTTTCTTTCTTCAATGTTCCACCATACTCAATATATTTGTCTATTGAATTAATATTCAACAATCTTGAGTATTCTTTGAATGGTATATACGAGGTATGAACCATAATGTTTCTGTCGTACAATTCATCTTTGTCCGCCATTGCAAATCCAAGTGAATCTGTTCCGGATAATATAATCTTCAAACCCATCATGCTGTAAATATCTGACAGTATCGAAGCTGTGTTTGTGAAATCTTCAAGTAAGGTTATCTCATCTATAAGAATGTACTTATATCCCTTGCTGTTCAATAAATCTATGTCCTTTGCCAGCATTGACATGTTGTCGGTTGTCTTAATTTTTATGTATGCTGTTTCTTCAACTGGTATTTCTCCTAAAAGCTGGAAAAGCATTGTTGTTTTTCCTGTACGGCGCAGACCATAAAGGATACATATCTTTCCCGCATATGAGCCTTCAACATACTGTTTAAGGATGCTGTAACAGTCTCTCTTTTCATATGAGGAAACCTTGTCATAAAATCCATGCAGCTGTTTTCCCGTTACAACACTGGTGTTGAATTCTGAATTGTTGTAAGAATTTGAAACACCCTTCCCTGAATATGCTTCAAGTTTTCTAATTATGGAATTGTATCTGACTGTATTTGTTTTTTCATCGCTTTCGTAGATCTGATAATTTCTCAAAGACATGCCCAAATAATCAGCGCATTCTTTCTGAGTAAGACCAATCGACACTCTTAATTCCTTAATTGTCATAACATCACCTCGATGATATAATACAACAAAAAACACGCAAATTCAACTTTTTTGCGTGTTTTTTGCGTAAATATTTCGTCTTTTTTGCATATTTTTCAAAAAAATCAAAAAATCAGTAACTCATATCCATTTTGAAGTCATCATCTTCATCTTGTGATTGATCATTTTCATCATCATTGATTTTTTCAATTGCATATTCAAGCTGCTCATTTGGCAATGGATTATCATCAATAATCTGATCATTTTCATTCTCTGACAACGCTGCTTCTACAATATCATTGACAATCTCTTCGTTTAATTGGTTTGGGTTTTGTTTTGCAAATTTTTCTATTTCTTTTCTAACAGCCTGTTCATTTTCAGATACTCTTTGATATTCTAATGCATAATTGTCCATCTTCAATGCTTCCGCTAAGAAGTTTCTGGATAATTCTGACACTCTGTCCCATCCGTTATACATTTTTGTCATAGCAGAATCAATCATTTCATAATTCAATGGTCTTCCATTCTCTTTTTGTTCCCGAAAAATTCCAATAATATCCGACATATCATTTTTGTACATTCTTCCTGAAACAAGTTTCATTGCCACAAGATATTCTGCTTTAACTGTCCTTATCTGTAATACATTTGAAAATGTTTTGTAATAATCAGATACTTCATAAATCTTGTTTGTATATGAACTGGTTTTGGTAAAATCATTGTTTAACCAGCCTCTTTTTAAACCAAATTTTTCTTCAACAGCATTAATTGATTCTTTCATTACTGAAGGAGCTTGATAAACTGCATCTATATCGTATGTTTTATCCCTAAAGCAGTAATTGATTAAAACAGAAGCACCACCGATTATTACCATTTCCGCTGGTATTCTTCCGCTACGTCTTTTATATTCTTTTGCAAGTTCTGATAAATAATTATCTAGATTTTGCTTTGTAAACGACATTTCAATAGACATTTCTTATATCTGCCTCGATTATATTATATTTCAAAAATTCAGGTATAGCCTCTTTCAAGCATTTTTTCTTAATGTCAGGGTAAAATCCCATATTATCTATCAAGACAACATCTCTTGGAAAAATTGGGGTTTTCATCCTATTGGACCTTATATCGTCATATCTGCTTTCCAAAGGGATATCGTGTTCTTTGCTTAGATAATCTACCATGGCCAAAGTATAAAATGACTCGGGATACCATTTTTTATTCCAGTATCTTCTGATATTGTCTTCTTTCAGTTGCATTTCGATAAAATCCAAATCACCAAGATCTTTTACCATGTGACAAATATTGCTTTTGAATTCTTCGAATGCAATTCTATATTCCATTGCTTCTTCAATTAATTGTTCGACAGGAACATTGAGAGCTCTTGCAATCTTATATACAGTTTCAACGGAACATTTGGATAAAGTTGTTTTACCTTTAACTATTTCCAGAACGGTAGTATATGGTATTCCACTTAGAATTGAACATTTGTATACTGACATATTTTTTTCCTTCAAATACTCATTAAGCATATATATCACCGCCATTTTGAATATATTATAACGCTTTACCGTTATAATTTCAATCTATACTGTCTCGTTAAATACTATCACTTCAAGAATTTTGCGTCATATTCCTGTTCGTTAAGCTTATATCCCTTGTGAATCAGAATATCCGCTTTAAGCGCAACCAGGTTTATATCAGTCTTTGTTATCTGGGCAATTCTTTCCGTGTCATATCCCTTGTACACATACTCCAGCATTTTTGCGTCAGAAATCAGAAGAGATGCAGCAAATATGTTTGCTTCGTATTCTCTTCTGGTATTCATATCGTACAGTTCAAATTCCTGTATGAATGCCTTTTCTGCTTCAGTCCTGTGGAAAGTATCATGTCCAAGTTCATGTGCGCACACAATCATCTGCTTGTTTTCATCAAGAGTTGAATTGATGTATATGAACCTGTTGTTCAAAACCACAAGATACATTCCTTTTAATTTCTTGTAATCGTCCCTGTACTTGATATGAACTCCCTTTTGATTTGCAATCTTGAAAGGGTTTCTGGTTCCGTATTTTCTGGCAAATTCTTCTGCTGTTTTTGCTATCAGAAGCGCATTTGTCACTTTTTGTCTCCGTTTCTTCTGTAATATCTGTATCTGTTTTCGTTCTTGGATTCCCAGTATGCGTCCATAATTGATCTCATGACTGCATCCTTGTCTTCATCGTCAAGCGAACCGCCTGCAAAAAGACCGGATATCTGTCTTACGAGATTTTCAGCCTGGGCTCTTCCTCTTGATCCGTACATTTCCGTTGCATCGGCTACAAAATCTTCTTCTTCGCCTGTAAAATACAATTTCTCTGTTCCGAATATTTCAGCCAGCTTGTAATATATTTCTCTTTTTCTCGGATATAATCCTTCTTTTTCATATCCGGTTATTGTTCTTGTAGTGACACCAAGTCTCTCTCCGAGTTCTCTCTGTGTCATTTTTTTGTTTGTTCTTTCTATTCTTACTTTCTCGCCGAATTTCATATTTTCCCCCAAATTTTAGAATTTTATTTTCACTTTCCCTATTGACAAGTGAATTTTAATTGCGTATAATGATAGCCGCAACACGAACACGCAATTCAATTTCGCATTAATCTTACAACATATTTCCTATGTTGTCAAGAGGTTTTTTTAGGAGAAAAACATGAGAACAATACTTCACTGCGACATGAACAATTTCTTTGCAAGTGTTGAATGTGCAATGAATCCGTCCATAAAAGGAAAGCCTGTGGCAGTTTGCGGCAGCGTGGAGGACCGGCACGGAATTGTACTTGCGAAGAACTATCTTGCGAAAGCATACAATGTCAAAACAGGTGATGCGGTGTGGCAGGCAAAACAAAAATGTCCGGACATTGTAATTGTCAATCCTCACTATGACCTGTATATGAGATATTCAAAGCTGGCGAAGAAAATATATAAGGAATATACAGACAAAGTGGAATCGTTCGGCATAGACGAGTGCTGGCTTGATGTAACAGGATGCCGGGATACGGACGGTGACGGAATAACAATTGCAAATATACTGAGGGAAAGAATCAAGTATGAACTCGGTCTAACCATATCCGTCGGCGTCTCCTTCAACAAAATATTTGCCAAGCTCGGTTCTGACTTGAAAAAGCCTGATGCCGTAACCGCAATACCAAGTGAAACTTTCAAAGAGCAGATATGGCCTCTTCCTGCAGATTCTCTTTTGGGAGTCGGAAGGAAAACATCCAGAACCCTGAGTTACCTTGGAATTGAGACCATAGGTCAGCTGGCCGCATGTCCAGACGAAGTACTGAAGAAAAAACTCGGAGTATGCGGAATAAATCTGAAGGCTTACGCAAACGGCCTGGACAATTCGCCCGTGACGCAGTCTGACTATGTTTTCCCCGTTAAAAGTATAGGCTGCGGACTGACTTTCAAACAGGATTTAAAGAACAACCGTGATGCTGAGGTTGCAATTTCAAAACTGTGCGAAAAGTTTGGATCAAGACTGAGGGAAATCAGGAAAAATGCGAAAGGCATATCTGTTGTTGTAAGAGACAACAATCTGAACTGGAAAGAGTGGCAGACTTCCCTTCCGTATCCGTCATCTTCTCCAAGAACCATTGCAGACGCAGCAACAAAGCTTTTTTTGTCCAAATATTCTTGGTCCGCTCCAATAAGATCCATAACAGTCAGGGCAATTCGACTTGTATCTGAAGACGAACCTGTTCAGATCAGTTTTTTCAATGAGATTCAAACCGAAATCAGGAACACAAAACTTGATTCCGCAATGGAGACATTAAAAAACAGATTCGGAAACAGCATAATCAAACCGGCTTCATTTCTGGATATGAGTTATCTTCCGGAGAGCGTGGTATTTTCTTCACTCCCTCCGGCACCAAACCAATATGTTTAAAAAAGGAGAAAAATCTATGTGTAAAAAACTATATGTAAGAGTAACAGCGTCTTTCAGTCCGGATGGCGGCGTAATACCAAAATCTTTTTATTGGATTGACGGACACGAGTACCACATTGACAGGGTCACTGATGTAAGATCAGCTGCATCGACAAAAGTCGGAGGCTGCGGATTGCGATACACAATATCCGTCGGAGGCAAATCGTCATACATCTTCAGAGAAGACGACAAATGGTTTGTCGAAGCAAGAGAATGCTGAAAAAAGCCCGGATGAAAACCCGGGCATGTGCACTATTTCAATATTATTTCTGCTTCTATTTTGTCGTCTCCACTTGAAGAAGGAAGCACTTCTCCGATTTCATCGGCTTTGATTGTTCCCTTTACAGGTCCTCTTATACTGTCGATTCTGCCTCTGATGTCGGCATCGACGGAACTCTTTTCAAAGGAGAAATCACAACCATGCATCTCGCAGTTTTTAAGCACAAGACTGTCGCAGTAACAAAACGGCTGTGTACCTGTAATCGAGCAATTGTCAAACTCCGCAAAACTTGAATACCATGCAATGTATTCACTTGAAATGCTGCTGTCTTTAATCTTTACATTTTTACTGTTCCAGAAGGCATCTTTTGTCTCAACTGTGCAGTTTTCAAGCAGACAGTTTTCAGCATATTGGAACATGTATTTTGCTTTTATGTCGCAGTTTATCAAGTGAACATTCCTGGACATCAGGAACGGATAAACGGATTCAATTTTTGAATTCTTTATAACGACGTTGTTGCAGTTCCAGACAAATTCGTCTGAGACAATGTCACAATTTTCAATAACCACATTATTGCAGTCCCTGATCACTTTAATGCCGTGAAGGATACTGTCTTTTATGACAATATTCTCGTCGTACCACAATGCGGCCCTGCACTTATCTGTCATCTCAGAGTTTGTAATAACTGTGTCTTTTGAATGCCAAACTGGGTATCTCAAATCAAAGAAACTTCCACTGACACTGATATTGTGTGTTTCTTTGAGGGCTGATTCTCCGTCTTCCGGACCTTCAAATCTGCAGTTTACAACTTCAGCATCTGAAATGCCGTAAAGCGCTCTCTCTTCTCCTGTTGATATATTTTTATATTCTTTTCTCATATATTCCCCACAATTTTTGTATGTAATAGAATTATATGGGAAAATCAAATATAAATCAACATCATATTCATTAATTGTTATTGCAATTTGTGGTTCTTGACCTAATTAAATAAAATATATATAATAGAGTTGTAAAAAATATGAATTTCCAAAAAGACATACAAAGAAAGGAATCAATTATGCCATTCAAATTTAATATTACTAAAAATTTGGGAGTTTTATCCGAGACCGCTTCCGGATACAAGAAAGAACTCAATCTTGTAAGCTGGAACGGAAATGAGCCTAAATATGACATCCGCGTTTGGGATGCTGCTCATGAAAAACCGGGTAAAGGTGTTACTCTGAGTGAAGAAGAAGTCGAAATTTTAAAAGACTTGCTTTCAAAGAAGGACTGATAACAAAAGAGCCGAGGTCGTTTGATCTCGGCATTGTTATATCTATTTTGGCGTTATTCTTTTCGGAAACTTGATTTTTTTGGCACTTTCTGAAAAGAATAATCAATCTGCAAACAATTCGTCAGAAGTTATTTCGGACTGAACCTCTTTGGAATATGAGTTTTCTTCAAGTCCATTCAGAGTCACAAATGTTATGTGTATTGAAGATTTTGTTTTTGTACAATTGACAAAATCTTCTTTTTTTCTGTTAATGTCATCCGTGTATTTCTGAGAAATAACGAAAGGAGCAGAATTGAATTTGACCTCCACTATATTGATGATGTCATCTTTTCGCTCGATTACCATGTCTATTTGTGAGCCATTGATTCCATTGTCTATGTCCCTTAGACAGAACCATGGATAGATAGATGTGGATACACCAGATATTCCAAGTGATTTTTTGATACAGTTTGAGTGAAGAAGACAAATTCTTTCAAAAGCCAGTCCTTCCCATGTATTCACACTCGGCGTATCTATCTGGTTGGACCAAAAATGCTCGTCATTATTTTTCTTTTTGCAGAATGACAAATAGAAAATTGTAAATGGATCTATAAGCTGGTATACAATATCTTTTTGCTTCTTTCCGTAAGACAAGTATCCCCGAATGAATCTGCAGTTAACCAGATCTTCAAGTTTTCCTGAAAAAGCTCCGCTGTCGGCTATCCTGGTTTCTTTGAGAATGGATTGTCTTGTAAGCCCTGTTTTCTTTGCAGAAAGCACTTCAATGATTTTAATGTACTCTTCGGGATATCTGAAGAGCGTCGAGAACAAATATTTGTATTCATCTGCCAAAGGTGCATTGTTTTCAAAAAAGCAGTGATCTATGAACTGAGGAACGGAACTTCCCTTTTGGAAGTAATTCCAGTAAAACGGTATTCCTCCTATTGCCATGTATGTCTGAATTATCTGCTTTCTGTTCAGTGACAATCCTTTTTCTTTACAATACTCCTCACACTCCCTCAGAGTAAATGGCGAGAGAAATATCTGATCAGTCAGTCTGTTGTAAAGACCGCCCTTGTTGTGAATAATCTTGTTGACTATCCATGATGTGACTGATGAGCAAATAATCAGCATGACATCACGTCTG
>Ga0247610_10004578_pt1 | contig 14764 bp, 13 predicted proteins | sample 174DNAGHGhighgp2_FD_193483 | JGI IMG/M metagenome (GOLD analysis project Ga0247610, IMG submission 193483) | Sheep rumen microbial communities from Palmerston North, Manawatu-Wanganui, New Zealand - 1742 DNA GHGhigh gp2 | ecosystem: Host-associated > Mammals > Digestive system > Stomach > Rumen... | reverse complement strand
TTCCCTGAGATGAAGTGCATCTCGTCAAGCCTGAGGGTGCGGCCATATTGCTTGGCAGTTCCGTAACCGTTGCTCACATAGATGACATTCTCATCTACATTCTTGCGCACGACATACCATGGGCCACCGCTAAGCCCCAGGCCCTTGCGCTGGCCAATGGTGTGGAACCAATAGCCGCGGTGCTCGCCCAGTTTGCGCCCAGTCTCCAACTCGATGATGGGACCAGGACGCTCACCCAAGTGCCTGCGGATAAAATCGTTATAGTCAATCTGCCCCAGGAAGCAGATGCCCTGGCTGTCGCGACGATGGGCATTTGGCAAGTGTGCCGCTTCGGCTATGCGACGCACCTCGTCCTTGGGCAGCGACCCGATGGGAAACATGACATGCTTGAGTTGGTCATAGGTAATCTGGGCCAGGAAATCGGTCTGGTCCTTGACGGGATCGACAGCCGTGGCCAGGTATTTCACGCCGTTGACCACCTGGGTCGTGGCATAGTGGCCTGTTGCAGTCATGTCAAAGTCCTTGCCCCAACGCTCCTCAAAGAAGCCAAACTTGATCATGCGGTTGCACATCATGTCAGGATTGGGCGTGAGACCTGCTTTGACGGTGCGCAAGGCATATTCCATCACATGGTCCCAGTACTCCTCGTGCAACGACACCACTTCCAGCGGCAAGCCATAGCGGTGGGCGATGAGGGTACACATCTCGATATCTTCCTCGGCGCTGCAATCGCCCTCGTCATTGTCCATGCCGATGCGGATGTAGAACAGATGCAAATCCTCGCCCTGCTCCTTGAGCTGGTGAACGACGACCGCGCTATCAACGCCTCCTGATATGAGTACTGCAATTGCCATATAGATTAATTATCTTTTGTTCGGTTAGGCCTTGTCGAGCACCGCCTCCTCAACGGAATTCTCGGTAAAATGAGCCGCTATGATGTAGTCCAGCGAAATCTTGCCTGGCCCCGCCAAGAGCATGTATATGAAAATACCAATGAACATCACGGGATAACCAGGCTGGAAATTGAATAGCTGGTCAGAAACCGATGCCTGAGACGACATGATGACATCCTCGGCAACCAGCATCAGCCCCAGGGGAAACAGCACGGCAAGCCGAGTGAGCAAGCCCAGCATGATGCACACGGCACACAGCATCTCGACAATGACCAGAGCGGTTACCGAGGCCTCGGGCGACAAACCCATGAAACCGTTGAAAGTGGGAACAATCTGGTCAAAATTCAGCATCTGACGGATGCACAGTTGAAGGAACATGATGCCCGTGAACAGGCGCAGGAACAGTCGCGAAAGGTTGCTGTAGGTGTGCCCCACACTATAAAGAAACAGGTTTTTAAAGAAATTTGTCATCATCTATTGTCACATTAGTAGTTGGGGTTAACGGCAGACATCAGTCCATCGACCGAGAGACTCTTGTTCACGATTGTGCGCTGCTCGTCAAGCACATAGCAGCAGGGGAAAGCGCGCAAGTCAAGCTGCTTGAGCAGGTCGGCATTGCAACCCACAACCCAATTGTTAGCATACCCTGCAGCGGTGGTCGCCCAGTCGGAACTATACTTGTTCATGGACAGGCACACCAGTACTGCATTGCCCGCATCGAGCAGGGCATTGAGTGCGACATCAGCACTCAGGCGCAGGCGGCCAATGGAACTGTCAGCGCTATCATCGATAAACAACAGCACATAACTCTTGGCGGGATAATCGCTCAACCGGCGATTTGCTCCAGTGGCGTCGAAGAACTCAAAATCCAGTGCACTGCCCACCTGAACGGCATTGATGCGCGCCAACTGATTACCATAGTGGTCACGAACATCCTTGGGCAACTTCTTGGACGAAGCAAGTGCCTTGGCAAACGCCACATATACCTCATCACTCCAATACTCGGCCTCGGTACCATATAGCGCCCGCTCTGCCACCTCGCCCACCTTTTGCAGGTTTGACGTGTTAGACTGGGCCTTATTCACAAAATCGCGAACGGTTGACAAAACAACGTTGCGATGTCCGTAACGGAAGAAATCCACAAAATCACGGAACGTCCTCTCAAACGCAGCCTGATCGGTAATGGGCTTACTGATGTCATAATTGTCCCAAAAGTGGGTGATGATATAATTGCAGCGAGCCTCAAGCGTGGAGCAAGTGTCAGGGGCCATGGGATAAGCAAACAAGGTGCCAGGCTGTTGCTCGGCCAGCTGTTCCTGAGCCGACAAGCGCAATCCAGCGGCCATCAACACGATGATTATCAGAGCGATATGTTTCATTTCCAGTATTAATTTAACCATTCTATCATTATTTTACCTGCTAAATTACTATAAAAGCGGCGAATTTTGAAACTCACAACCTCAAAAATCTCAACACATCAACATTTTTTCACATACAAAACCCAGAATCGGCAACTGTTCAACCGTTTGGCTAGCCCCACGCGAAGGCGCAAAGACGCTAAGCTTTTATCTAATAGTAGTTTGTGAATATTATAAAATGTGCAATTGTTGCTGGTGTGTCTGATGATATATCTCATTTGCTAGAATCTTTTTAATTGAATTATAATACCTTAGCGACTTGGCGGTTTAGCGTGAGGCATTTGAGAAGGGATTACTGAATAGTGCCCCAGATTCGCGCCAACACCGCAACGTCCCTTCAGCAGCAGTTCATGCTAAAGCAGAGATTCGCAATAATCAATAACGAAAAAAATGGATCATGTTTAAAACAATGCCATGGGCGAGATCACATTGAACAATATAAATCAAAAATGGCCAGAAACGGGGTACGGTTTCCAGCCATCTATAATTACGCTTTTAGGAGTTTTCAAGCGTCAGCGTTTCAGTATGAGGGTCAAATTTTTTGATGCGCAAATGTACTGACACCTCATCACCCAGATTATGAAAAACGCCAAAAAGCGTTTGGATAATTTGTGTTTTTTTGACCCAAAACTTGTGTTTTTTTGACCGAATATTGTTTTAATTAGCTATTGACCAGTGAATTACAGAAACAATCAGAAGAAAGCATCCGCAACCTCACTTGTCCCATCAGTATCGCCCCATGACACAAGAAAAGCCGGCCCGCAAGCCAGCTTCTCCAGTGCTATATTTTATTCTACAATTTGTCAATAGTCTTTCTCGCCCGTAATAAAATTCTTGATCCGATGCAGCGTGAAGCCAAACACCCGATGCGACCACCGCGACAAGCGCTGCTTCAATGGGCTGCGGTTTTGCCATGTGCGAGCATACCAATGTATCGACCTCGTATTTTCGGTCTTTACCAACCTGCCTGTCAAGTCATCAAGTGGATTGAAATACTCCTTGGGATAAATCCATATCCCCGCCACCTGTTGCATGGCATGACGCGGCTCAAGGCCTTCCTCGACAAGCAATGCTGTCGTGCGGCGCACCACCGTCTCGTGGTCATAGCTTCCATCTGGCTGCAAGAAATGCACGCCAGCATAGTAATCCAGAACTTTCCGATAGAACTCATGGCCTTTCTCAACGGCAATGCCCTGACCTGGGTTCACCAACGGGTAAGCGTATGATTCAGGATAAATATCCTCGATGCCCATGAAAGCTCCTCGCTCCAGAATATCATCAATCGGCTTAATCAGCTCAACGTCAGTGTCAAAATACACCCCGCCGTAGTGATAGAGGATCCAAAAGCGTGCATAATCGCTCACGAAAGCGTATTTCCTAGCCGAATAAGCCTCGCTGATATAGGGAATGCTATTGACATTAAAGTTGTCCTCGTTCCACTCCTTGATCTCGTAGCCTGGCAGATATCGCCGCCAGCTCTCAATGCACTTGACAGCACTAGCAGGCAGCGGATTCCGCCCAAACCAACAATAATGAACAACCCGTGGTATCATCTTTCACCAAATGGACTTAATGTGATAAAACCCATGATAAACAGATTAATCTCCATTTAATTGAGTTTTCCTCTTTAAACGCACGAGCCATCTCCTTCCTAAAAGGCTCCTTACTTACAGCCGCCCATTGAATAGAATTAAAATGTATCGCCGCACATTTAAAGATGATATTTCGTGTCTTATAATCCAATCCATAAGTGCGAGAAAACAATTGTGGACCGTATTCATACAACAAGCTGTGTAATAAGATCTCATCAGCACACAACCCTAAATCTTTTATTCCATAATCTACTAACTGCTGAGCCAGCCACAACTGATCTATTGACTTTAATTTAGCCCGGTTCCAGACAACTTTTGAAGCATTATTGTGATGATTAATTTTAACATATAGCTCATCACTTATCACTGCCACCTTTCTCGCAATTTGGAAGAGAAGTAGAACGGACAACATGTCTTCATACCAAAAACCATCAGGAAAGGTAGCATAATTAAATAGTGACCTTTTGTAAACACCATCCCATACAAATCCCGATAAATTTGACCAAGAAGCTACCGTAATCTTATCATAGGAAGCATCAACCTTGTTTGTCTCTGAAATCAAACTGCCATCGTTATTTTCTTCTCTAATTCCTGTCTGGATAATGTCAAAATCCGATTCGGTAATTTTATCTGATATCCTCTCAAGATATGTCGGGAGAATATAATCATCATTATCTATAAATCCTATATATTTTCCTTTACTTTCTTGTATACCTCTATTTCTTGCAGAAGAGATTCCTTGATTACTCTGCTTAAAAGCCCTGATAATGTTTGGATATCTATTAACATATTCATCGATAATCCCTTGGCTATTATCAGAGGAACCGTCATTAATAAGTACCAATTCATATTTTCCCTTAAATGTTTGGGATATCACAGATTCTAGAAGTCGCTCCAAATATTTTTCAGCATTATAAACAGGTACTATAAGTGAAATCAAAATATCTGATTCAAGATGCTCATTTACTAACGTTGGCGAGTATTCACGAAAAGAATACCCTAAATCAACTAAATACGAATGACATTCGTTTAGACTTTTGTGACTTTGTAGTATTCTGACACTCGGCCAAATCCTTCCTATCAAAAAAAGAGATCGGCTTAGCAACTTCTTCATCAATGACTTTGATGCAACCGTAAACTTCATTGATATCTGTTATATGTCTATATTAGAACGTCCCTTAAAACCTGTATGTATTGTTTTCCGAATTCGGCATCGGGTTCCATGTAGTTGCCTTCTCCCCATTCATTCCATGAGCGAAGGAAGATTAGACGATGTTGCTCCTGCTTGTGCTGAACTAGCTCTACCGCTTGCTTCACGTGCTGCTTGAACAAATCTGGAGTTGAACCATAAAATATCACTGCCTTGTAGGCTCCACGCGGAGAACGATCATAATTGGAGACCACAGTAGGATATACATTCTCCAGTTTATCAATATCAGTAAAACAATTGCTGATGATATCCCTGTAGTGATATTTCTTTAGCAGATATTTGGAAGTGCAGAAACGGTGAATCTTGGGGAGAAGATAGGTTTTTATCCAAGAGGCCTTCATCTCGGCATGATAAAAGTTCTCCCAGTTTAATGCATTAAAGCCTAGGTCAAGTGTTTCTTTATAACCTCTCAATGGTCCACCTTGCAATCCAACGAAATGAACACCTTTCAGGCCGTTTTCCACGGCAAGCCTGTTCCACATCTCCATGAAATGGGCCGGTTTGGGCAAGAACAATGGTGCCCAAACCAGAAACAGGGGCTTATCATCTACAGTGATGTAGCGGTGGTCCTTAAAGGCCGGTAACACGTTATAGAAATGCGCAACGATATCCTCATCGCCAGGATAAGTCTGTTCAATTAGCGTTTGTTTTCCTCCTTTCTTATACTTCGTCCATGTCTTCCTGCTCCAAGTGTGATTGGCCCAACCTAAACAAAATGGAAAATCTGGTTTGCCGGACTGCAGCACCTCGTTAAAAGGCCTTTCGAGCAATTGCTTGCCGTTGCCGAACCAATAATGCCAATAGATAAAACCCTCTATCCCGGCTTCACGCGCCAATTGGGCCTGACGCTCTCTGATTTCGGGATCAAGCAGATTATAATAGCCTAATTCGCCAGGAACCTTTGGCTGGACATGTCCTTTAAACAAAGGTTTTGCGCCCCTGACACTGGTCCACTCGGTAAAGCCCTTGCCCCACCATTCGTTATTCTCAGGAATCTCATGAAACTGAGGAAGGTAAAACGCTATAACCCTAGCCTTCATTTTAAATAGATTGATTTAAAAATATTTGATAGATTCGTCACTATTGCTACTAACCCCTTTAAATATAGAGTTGTAACTGGGCGAGAAGACTTGTACATCGACAGCCACTGACGGCGGTAGTTATCGGGATTAAACGTTTTGCTCTTGATGCGCAATTTCTCGATAAGACCTCGCTTGATAATTTTTGTTTTTATTACATTAGTATCACCGTCATGGTCAACCAAACGAAAATGTGTGCCATTACGGGTATCTTCACCCTCGGGTAAAAAGTAATTAAGAGGCACTCCGTTTTTCCAAAGGCAATACATAAATGAGAACTGATCACGAGACGAATAATTCAAGATCCAGTCCCACCACTCCTCGTCAGTGGCCTTCATTTTATCATTATGAATTCTAAAGAGCACATTATTCTCATTTAATCCAAAATGACGAGGAAAACCAAGCTCATACAAGCGATGGCACTGCCGTATGGCTACATAGTCATGCTCAAGTAACGCTTGACACATGTCAAAGGAATGCTCATAGATACAATCACGGCCAGTTAACACCAACTGTATTCCAGCGAACTCGATGTTTTGACTATATAATTCAATGAAACGGTCATACACCCATTGGTCAAGAATCTGTATGTTAGCATCTATATATAACGAAGCTTTGTAATCAGCAAGAAGGGTCTCAGGATGCGTCTTGGGATAGCGGGAAAGGCGCTTGTTATCATTTTCAACGACCCTAGGGATTTCTCGGACGGTCCAAACACCTTGCTTTGTTTCTTTAAAGTCATTAGAGAACAGGACATAGTCAAACCTGTCGTCAACAACCTTTGGCTGCAAGACATCATCATAACCGCCCACCAAGACGGTATATATAACAAACTCCTTCATCTGATAGGACAATGCTTTTTAGGGAGTATGACATAACCGCCCAATTCCTTCAGGAATGAATCGACATAACCCATTCGTCCTGCAGTACTTGTAAATGTCATTTCACCAAAGTAGATCTTACCGTTTACCTCATAGAGATCGACCCTAACCATTGGGAAACCTTTTGAGAGAGTTCTCACAATCTCAAGCATCTCATCAAAATTTTGAGGTTTTGGCAAAAGTCTTCCGTCAGACGTATAGTGACCATCGGATTCAAGAAACTCAGGATGAGGATTCCAATCCAAATCATAGACAGTCTCATTTACATTTTCCTGGGTCCGGTCAAACATCACACTCACATAATACACCCTGCCATCAAAGCACCAAAACTTGTAGTCAGACACAGAATGGAACTCATTATTATCTTGCTCCAAAAACTGTTCGGCAATGACCAGCGGAGGTATTTTGTTGTAATGTGGTTCACAATTCAAGTAACCATACTTCTGTTTTAATCGCTGATTATAAAACGAAACAAACTGAGCCTTGTCATAACCCTTTTTCTTGTCAATAATCTTTGTCGATGCGCTGTCATGATTGCATTTCAAGACAAATTTATCAGGCAGAGAGTCAAAGTCTATATCTTCGGCTCTTTCCCACGCCCCATATAATGGCACCAACAAATGTTCAAATCCACGCTCCTTTACAAATTCCCGCACACGGTACTTATCTGCCAAGCGGGTCCATTCACTGGTATCGGAATAGCAGATAAGCCACTGCATCTTCTCGTTAGCATCACGAGGGCTCTCCCAATTAACTTTATGCCCAAATTGAGCCAGTCACTCATGGTCAATGATCATCTTGGGATAATGGTCAATCAAGAATTTGCGGATTTGCCATTTTATCTTCTTTATCATAATCAAAAGTCTTTGTTTCTTAATAAGTGCCAAATTGTCCATCGATGAACTTCGCACTGAAAATCATTCAACAGGAGTGATGAATCAAATTGGCGTTTCTGCTTGCCAGGTAACTTCCTGTAACAATAGCTCAAAAGTAACCTCATGTATCTAGAGAGCCCAAACTTGAAAAAGCCATTTTCTGAGAAACTATAGTCATAACTAGCAGCCATGCTTTTGGCATGATTGTTTATTATCGATTTATATTTGCTCTTATCCCGAAAATCAGCACACACTTGCTCCATATAAGCAATATGGTTCTTATCGCCATCACACAAGTTTACAAGATGTGCTTTATTATCATAATATGCCCAGTGTAAATCGACACTTACAGCACCGTCCTTAATCGTTAAACTGGCAACTAAACTATTATACCAGTCATTGGGTTCATTGCCCGTTGAAGAAGCGAGTTCAAAACAGAAATTTCCAAGGCTATAAAAAATTGGACAGTCCTTATATATTTCCCATGGTTGAGACACATGAGGATGACCTCCGATAACACCACTAGCTCCCATATTGATAAAGTGACGATAAAGTGTTACCAATTGAGGCCATGGTTGAATGCAACGCTCCATTCCAGCATGAGGAATAATGAACAGATAGTCAACTTTTTCCCTTGACTCCAAAATCAATTCATCCACCACAGGATGTGACATCGAGGCTGTTCCGTAATTATCATCTTCATAAAACTGATCACTAAACGCACCAAACTCATGCTGTGTAATTGCCAGAAAGCCTATTCTAATCCCATCGATCTCTATAACTTTAACACGAAAAGCATCCTCCCACTTTCCACAGCCTAAAGTAATGGCCTTATCAAACGAGCTGATAGTTTCACAGGCTGCGACCTCGCCATAATCCAACATATGGTTATTGGCTAGGCTTATCACATTAAAGCCAAAGTCTTGTAAAGCTTTGGGAGCATTCTGGTCTTGATACAGGTTTGGGCCACTCTTTGATATTTTCTGTGCCCCTTCAACAAATATAGGAGCCTCAAAATTCAACAAGTTAATATCACCCGCATTCAGCAACGTTTGTAACTCATCGCCAAAACGCAATCGAGAAACATCACAAATCCTGAAATCGCCAAAAAAATTGATTCTAATCATGAATTACGATTTATTCGAGCTTTGATCAGTTGCAGCACTTTTTGTTTTTCTTCTTTCTTGAGGCCTATAGCATAAACAATTGTTGCTGAAAAAACTACTGAGATTATAATGCCTACTATTCTCATCGGAGCCGTCTGGATATTAAGGTGTTGATAAACGATAGCAAAGATCGTCATCAAAACAAAAATCATGAGTGGACGAGTATAGGCTTCTTTCACAAACGTCACAATATCATAATTCAAAATAACCTTGAGAAGTATAAGTTGGGTTATTCTATTAAAAACATCAGAGAGCACGAATAAGATGAGGATCCAATAAGACGGGAAACCGTTTTTGAAGAGCACATACCCAACAGGAAGACACAATAAATAATAGAAACTTATCTGAATCTTGAACCACTTAATTTTACCTGCGCCATCAATCACACGACCAATGCCGCCACACGTTGCAGCCATCAGCACGATAAATAACGTAATCTGGCAGAATAATGTTGTTCCCTCAGGTGGATTTCCCAACCACAACTTCAAGATAAAATCCATCTCAACAAATAGGGGCAACAAGATTAATTCTGAAAGGATAATACATGCCCGGCATATTGTGTGGGAGAGGTATGCAACCCTTTCCATATTGTTTGCACTGATATTTTGTGTAATCTGTGGACCTGCAGCTCCATCAAAAGACGCCATAAAAGTTTCCACAAAACCTCTCACAATCGTTGAAACGGCAAAGGCTGCATTTACCACTGTCCCAAAGAAAAAGTTAATCAACAGGTTGCTACCTTGAGATCTTGCTGTCATCGACACCGTTGAGAGCATATTATAATTTGTGTAAGAAATCACTTCCCGATATGAACCCCACCGTGGGACAAATGACCACCTGACAATCGGACGCCATTTGCGATAAGCCATCAGATGATAGATAACAAAATCAGAGAAAGTTATAATACTCATTGCAAATGCATACACTCTCAAACGATTACCCGGATAATACAACAAGGCTAAAATGCTAGCTAGCTTCAAAAGTGCGTCGACAATGGTTATAACAGTCGGGAATACAAATTTCTCATGAACATTGTATAAGCTGGAATATGGTACATTCATAATACCCAGGCAGCAGGTAATAATTGATACCTGAAAGACAAACATTGCATCTGCCTCCTTGCCTGGCTCGACATTTAGGTAATTGATAATATACCAAACCCCAAAACACTCAAAGAGGACTAATAATAGAGTAGCCATGCCAATGTGCAAGACATTGCAGATGTTGAACATGTGATTCATGTCACCGTCTAGCTTCCCTTTCTCAAAATTCAAAAAACGTATTGTTGTTGCAGATAACGAAGCTGAAATAAAAGCAAACATGCCGATGATGCTACCGACCACATTATACAAGCCATAATCGGACACACCAAGGGCTTGTAACACAAATCGGGATGAAAGCAAACCGATTAGCGTTACGACAATAAGCCTAATGTATACTATGATCGTGTTTTTCGCGATCCGCTTATTATCTGTCATAGTATTGACGGAACCAAGCGACATAGCGGCGAACGCCCTCCTCGACATCAACCTTGGGGGTAAAGTCAAAGTCTCGTTTCATATCGCTCATGTCACTGAACGTTTCCAGCACATCTCCTGGTTGCAGTGGCAAGAAGTCTTTTTTTGCCTCTTTGCCAAACGCTTTCTCAAATGCCTTGATATAGTCTATCAAATCCACTGGATGAGTGTTACCAATGTTGTAAATCTGGTAGGGTGCTGATGACGTCGCACAATCGGCCTTGGCACTATCCCAGGACTCATCAGATTGAGGCGGACGGCTGCAAATCTGCAGAATGCCGCCAACGATGTCATCTACATAGGTGAAATCGCGACGCATTTTACCATAATTGTAAACCTTGAGGGGCTTATCATTACTGATGGCATCGGCAAACAAATAGGGCGACATATCTGGACGGCCCCAAGGACCATAAACGGTAAAGAACCTGATTCCAGTGCATGGTATCTTGAACAAATGGGAATAGGTGTGAGCCATCACCTCGTCGGCTATCTTTGTCGCAGCATATAAGCTGACAGGATGTGACACACCATCGTGAGTTGAATAAGGCAATTTACTGTTTAATCCATATACACTGCTGGAACTAGCAAAGACAAAATGTTGCACGGGATAATGCCGTGCACCCTCGAGCATATTTAGGAACCCAACAACGTTGTTTTGAACGTAAGTATCTGGATTCTCTAGCGAGTAGCGCACACCTGCCTGAGCTGCCAGATTAATCACCAACTCTGGGCGGAACTGCTCAAAAATCCCCATCACAAACCGTTTATCCACAATATCGCCTTTGAAGAAGGATAAACCTGGATATTTTGAACTAGCAAAGGAAGACAGACCTTCATTCCACGTCACGCCAAGTTCAGCGAGGCGATCCACCTTCAATTGCGGTGTATAGTAATCATTCAGGTTGTCGACGATTGTGACCTCATGTTCCTTCTCAACAAGCGACCGAGTCACATGCATGCCAATAAAACCCGCACCTCCAGTAAGTAAAACTCTCATTACAAAAAACTCTTAACAACAAAGCACAAATAAATGCCTGTCATTTGCTATTCTGTTATTCAAGTGGACATTGAGATTAAAACTTTATTGGGCAACGCTTTTGGGGCAAAACGACCATACTTCCCAATTTCTCAAGATACTCCTGAGTGTAAAAATCCATCCGACCATACAAACTTGTAAAAGTCATTTCGCTAAAATACAATTTACCTTTTACCTCATAAAAATCGGCCCGGACTTGCGGAAAACCGTTTGATAAGATAGACGCAGCCTGAATCATTTCATCTAAATGTTCTGGACGTGGCGCACGCCCTTTACCATCCCTATAATGTTCTGTAAATACAGAATACTCTGGATGACATTGCCAATCATGATCGAAGATGTTCACATAAGTTGCTTCCTCCGTTCGATTATAACATGCCCATATCGACTCCACATGACCGTTAAATGCCCAAATCTTATAGTCAACGATAGAATCTGCTGAAGATGCAGGAGGTTCAAGAAATTCTTCCGCTATAACCAACGGGTCAATTTTATTATAAAAAGGCTCACAACTGAAATAGCCAAATTTCTGCTTTAATCTATCATTATAGTATTTTTTTAATAGTTGCTCATTAAAACCCTTAGATTTATCTATAATTGTGGTAGAACCGCTGTCATGGTTACACTTTAACACAAATTTCTCGGGTAAGGCATCAAAATCAATTTTGGTTGCATCATCCCATACGCCATAAAGGTGAGTTAAGATGTGTTCTAATCCGCGTTCTTTAACAAACTCTCGCACTTTATATTTATCGGCAAGTCGAGTCCACTCGCTTGTGTCAGAAAAACAAATAAGCCACTGGATTTTCTCATTAATATCTCGTGGATTATTCCAGTCTATCTTATGTCCAAACTGAGCGGGCCACTCATGGTCAATGATCATCTTGGGATAATGATCAACTAGGAACTTGCGTACCTGCCATTTTATTGATTGCTTTAAATTCATCTATTCAGGATTTTTGAGATATAAGGAAGCACTTGTTTTCGCTCATTTGCATACAGACCCAAGAAAAAGACTAACAGCGCTGCAACAGCCGCCGCCACCATCAGCCCTATGAAATGCTGCAACGATGACTGAAGATGCAATTGGCTATATATAAGCAAATAAGCAAACATAAGAGCCGCTATTATTAATGGTCTCGAATAGGCTTCACCCACAAAGGACATTATGTCATAGTTATAAATCACCTTCATCAATACCAACTGGCTGATGCGGCTTAAAACATCTGACAAGATATATAGGACCAAGATGGTTACAGGAGGGTACCCCAACTTAAAAAGAATGAACCCGACTGGCAAGGTCAAGAAATACCAAAATGAGTAAATAATCATGAACCATTTGATTTTACCTAGCGCATCCTTTAGACGCAATATTCCACCTCTAGTTGAAGCTACTAATACAGTAATTAATATCACGCGGCAAAACAATACAGAGTGTTGAGGAACAACACCCAACCAAACACGTAACACTAATTCCATTTCCACATATAACGGCAAGACAATCAGCAAAGACAATAACTGGCAGATGCGGCAAGACCTGCTGGCGATATATGAAGCCCTTTGCATGTCGCCCCGGCTGACGCTTTGAGTAATTTGCGGAGCTGCTGCCGAGTCAAAATTCACAGTGAACATCTCCACAAAGCCTTGTACCGTTCTTGCTATGCCATAAGCTCCATTGACAATGGTTCCAAAGAAGAAATTTATAAGGATATTTGAACCCTGTGAACGGCCCATTAGGGCTGCACTCGCCAATAAATTGTAGTTATTATAAACCAGTAAGTCTTTATACTCACTAAAGTTGTTATAAAACTTCCACCTAACTAATCGTGGCCAATACTTAAAACAAAGATAATGATAGACAATAAACGAGACAAACGTTGTCACACTCATGATTATAGCATATAGGCGAAGTGCATTTCCAGTATAAAATAGCAACATCCATACTAACGCTAACTTAATCAGAGAATTAACTATATCAATGATCGCTATATGAAGGAACTTTTCTTTAGCTACAAATACACTCTGATAGTGGACATTAATTATTCCTATACAAGCGACGATGGTCGACACCTGAAACACGAACATCGCATCACTCTCCTTTCCTGGCGCCACTTTAAGATAATTCCATATATAAAATAGACCTATAGTTTCAGCAATTATCAGAACAAGAACAGCAAATGCTATATGAGTGACCTGGTAAACGTTAAAAATCTTGTTTGGGTTCCCATCTTGCCTACCGATCTCAATATTCAAAAAGCGTATAGTTGTTGATGACATTGAGCCCGCAATGACCGCGAACAATGCTATTACGCCTCCGACCACATTATACAATCCATAATCAGAGATTCCTAATGCTTGTAAAACAAAGCGCGATGTAAGGACTCCAACTATTGTTGTCACTACCAGCCGAGCATACACTATGAGCGTATTCTTTGCAATACGCTTATTATCAGAGCGATAGTTCTCAGACTGATCCATTTGAATAACAATAGATGATATAACGAGGGTCACCGGGGCCGTGGGGCGGCGGTGGATGGGTGGAGAGTAGGTAATGCTGGGGACACTATCGCAGTAGTCATTATCAGCGGGTTACCTTATTGTGTCATGGTTGTGACGGGCGGCTGGACTCCGAAAAGGCGGCTGCGGCCACAAACATTAAGCTACAAAAGTAGCGCTTTTTTTTGATTCCCGCAAAATCTTGAGTCAAATATGCACAATAATGCGGCCTAATAATTCTCAAATGCGGCCTGAACAATGTGCCCAATGCGGGGAGCATAACTAGAAACCATAGCGCAAGTCCCATAACTACAAGCCTGAACGCAGAGCAAGAACACAAGCCAAGAAGCTGGGGCCATAACCATGGGCAAGACGACAGGCGCCCATGAACTGAACGGAGCAGTCGGTTGGGAGCCTGTCGTGATGTTACGGATTACGCTGAAAATCAGCGTGGTTGACGTTTAGAACCTGACATAGTGGGGCATTTCCTGGGGGATGACCATGGAGATCTCGACCATGCCGCGGACGTTGCCGTCACGGTCGCGCCAAGGGGTCTGGTAAATCATCTTCTTAACGCCCTGCTTGTCAATGGTGTAGCAGT
>Ga0247610_10004577_pt1 | contig 14765 bp, 12 predicted proteins | sample 174DNAGHGhighgp2_FD_193483 | JGI IMG/M metagenome (GOLD analysis project Ga0247610, IMG submission 193483) | Sheep rumen microbial communities from Palmerston North, Manawatu-Wanganui, New Zealand - 1742 DNA GHGhigh gp2 | ecosystem: Host-associated > Mammals > Digestive system > Stomach > Rumen... | reverse complement strand
AACATATAGCACAACACGTATGGATAACAACGCTATTCAATTTCTTTTTCCACCCATTCAACAAAAAAATCAAACGGTTTCAAACCAATATCAGCATTATTATTAATCATTGTAGCAGGAGTACCTTCAATTCCTCTTTTATAAGAATCTTCTATTTGACTTTGAAGTTCTTCAAAAGTCTCTGTACTATTTGCATCAGCTTTTAATTTTTCAAGATTGAATCCCATATTCTTAACAAGTCCCAAAATTTCTTCTTCAGTCTTTGGTTTTTTTAGGAACAAAATATCATTCATCTCCCAGAATTTTCCTTGTTTTTCGGAAGCTATTGCATATTTTGCATCAATACAAGCTCCATCATGCATAGGATTCTTCATATATACATTACAACTGTTATCCAAAGGCAGATTTTTATGTACAATTTGAATTCCTTTAATTTTTTTAGCCAACTTATGCATCATTATATTGTGGGCAAAACATATCGGACATTGGTAATCAGAATAAACATATACAATTACTTTAGGATTTTCAGAGCCTAAAACATTACCGCTTACTTTATATTTATTACTTTTTGCATAGATAAATTCTTTCATACCGCGCATATTTTTTACCTGCGGCGCAAATATCATAGATACATTTGTATATGATAAAAATGCAGAAACAATAAGTATTACTACTGAAAAAGCAATTAAGTATTTCTTTATCATCAATGCATCTTTAAAATCTAAAAAACTTTGTTTTATAGATTTAATAAAACCACCATTTTTGAAATCTGTAGCAACACAACCTATAAATAAGTTTATTACGTAAGTAAAAGCACAAAGAATACACAGCTTCTTAATTTCAAACAAACTTAAAAATAATAACAACATTGATATTAAAAAGGAGATTAAACCTAATGAAGCAATATAATCAAGCGGATTTTTAAAGACTTCCAAAAATTTTAAAAATTTTATATTTTTCAATTTATCAACAAATAACATAAGAAATATAAATGCATACAAAAACATTCCCCAATATGCCAAAGGTATACCTAAAAATTGAGATTCAGTAGTTTTTGCAATTCCGTCACAATCAATAAATTCATTTACCGAACAAAAACTTGACAGGGCATAAGGATTAAAATTTGCATTAAAATATATAACAGCAAGTTTTATAGTAGTTATTAGTCCTATAAATGCCAACAATCCAACCAAAATCTTTTTCTTCATAGCTTTTCTCCTTAAATATAATATTACTATTTATGTAAATATAAATCAATATCCAAAAGCGCAAGAATAATATAAAACTTTTGTATTATATTGAATAAATTTTTTCTGTATGATACAATCACCGCGGAGAGAATACTTTGAAGAAAAATATTTGCGAATTATTTTTTAATAGGGTTTTAGACGTTCCACTTTGGGTTAAAGAAGTTTTGTATAAAAAACTATCTGATTCCATTGGCAATTCTGATAATTCGGAATTATATCAATTATATATTCCAATACTGACATTTTCCGGGAAAAATGAATTAGACGAAAAAAAATGTGGATTTGACAATAATATCTATAATTTTCTAAAATATTGCGACAAAGAGATGAACATTTTGGAAATTGCTGTAAATGCATATTTGTCAATCGAAGAAGTATCAAAATTCTTGATATTTTGCATAAATCAAAAATTTATAGAAATTCCAAAATCAAAAAAAATAATGGCTATGGCAAATTATATTTCCGGCAAATGCAGAATCGGAGAATATTTTTTACAAACAGGTGAAATATCGGAAGAACAGTTACAGAATGCACTAAATTTTGATAATGAAGAAAAAACAGGTCAAAAACTCGTTAAGTTTGAATATATTCCTCAAAAATTAATGAATTACATTTTACAATTAAAAAATGATTCCCAAAAACGTATTGTCTTGGATTATAATCTATTACCCAAAACTGAAGCTGTATACACAGACAATGACAAAAAATATGAAGAAAAAATCTGCGCACTAAAAAAAGAAAATGAGAGATTACGTCATCAAATGACAAAAATACATGATTTAGTGAGGAAAAATGTATAATCCTGAAATACTTGTAAAATATGACAGAAATGGATTAATTGAAGAAGAACACAAAGGTTTTATAATTCTGGCTAATAAAAAACATGCCTTTGATTTTACAGGTGATGCTAAAAATTATCCGTTTTACTTAAGATCTTGTGCCAAACCGCTTCAGGCATCACTCATTATAGATTATGAAATGGACAAATTTTATAATATGACAGATGAAGAAATTGCAATCTGCTGTGCTTCTCACACCGGTGAAACAATTCATACAGACATAATAAAAAATTTGTTAAAAAAAATGGATATTGAAAAAAAATATTTAAAATGCGGATATCATATGCCATTATCTCAATCAAAACAAAATGAAATGCTTTTAAATAATGAAAAAATTGACATTTTACAAAATAACTGTTCTGGTAAACACACAATGATGCTTGGTTTGTGTAAAATGAAATGCTGGGACTATAACAATTATTATGATATAACACATCCGTTACAAATTGCTATAAAAGATAAAATATACAAACTCTGTGAAATTAAAACAGAATATCCGATAACTAAAGATGGATGCGGAGTACCAATAGTATCTATGCCTTTAGAAAATATGTTAAAAGGTTATCTAAATTTGTTTTGCAGTGACAAATACAAAAAGATAACAAATGCTTTTCTTAAGAACCCTTATATCATTGGTGGAGAGGGAAGAACTGATACAAAAATTATAAAAAATTCAAATAACATAATTGCAAAAGTTGGTGCCGGAGGATTGTGTATAGTAGTCAATACTGAAACAGAAGAAGCATTTGTCGTAAAAATCTGCGACTGCGACATGAAAGCCAGAGAACTTACCGTTCTAAAAACTCTAAAAAATCTTAAATGGGCTAATATAGATTTTGAAACTTGTATAAAAACTCTACATGGCGATGTAGTTGGTAAAATTGAAATTTTGTAATTATTTGAAAAATAACTCAATAAAATATTGACAATCTCAAACATGATATGAGAAACTTTATTGGGGGATATTTATGACTAAAGAAACTTTTTTACACGATAAACATGTGCAGCTTGGAGCAAGAATGGTTGATTTTGCCGGTTGGCATATGCCCGTCCAATATACATCGATTATTGAAGAACATAATACCGTTAGACAAAATGTAGGTCTTTTTGATGTATCACATATGGGAGAAGTTTTTATATCAGGAAAAGATTCTTTAGAATTTTTAAATAGTATAGTTCCTCAAGACATTTCTAAACTTGATTATGAAAAAGCTGTATATTGCCAATTACCTAACAAAAATGGCGGATTGATTGATGATTTAATAATATACAAACTTGGAATATTAGAATATCTTGTTATTTGCAATGCATCCAGGATTGATGAAGATTTAAACTGGATGGTCAGATGCAGTAAAAAATATGATGTAAAAATAAATAATGAATCTCACAATTATTCTCTTTTGGCAATTCAAGGGCCTAAAGCCGACACTTTGATGCGAAAGATGGGACTTGATACTGTTCAAGAGTCTTTTACTATTAAACCTGTAAAAATTTCAGGTATAAAAGTTTTGGCATCACGTACAGGTTACACCGGTGAAGACGGGTATGAAATTATGATAGAAAATCACTATTCTGAATTTCTTTGGGATAAAATTCTTGAAGAAGGTAAAGAATATGGCATAAAACCTATTGGTTTAGGCGCAAGAGATACACTCAGATTAGAAGCCGGACTTCATTTGTACGGAAATGATTTGGATGAAAACACTACACCGATTGAGGCCGGACTATCTTGGTCTATTCCCAAAAACAAACAGGAAGATTATAACGGCAAAAATATCATAATGAATCAAATAAAAAATGGTGTGCAAAAAAAACTTGTCGGATTAAAAATGCTTGATAAGTCAATAGCAAGACATGAGTATGAAGTATATTACAAAGGTGAAAGAGTAGGAACGGTTACATCAGGCGCCCGTCCCCTGTATTAAAAGCAAACATTGCTCTTGCATATGTGAAAAATGATAAAGAAATTTGTACAGGTTCAATTGTGCAAGTTATGATAAGGGAAAAGATGCATGATGCAGAAATTGTAAAAAGACCGTTTATTCAAAAAAGAAATAAAGTTAAAATATAAAAAGGAGAAATAAATGAGTATTACAGAAAAAGTTTTGTGTTCAAAATCTCACGAATTTTTACTCGACAATGGAGATGGTACTTATACTATAGGGTTAACCGATTATGCCGTTGAACAACTTGGGGATATAGTATTTGTAGAATTGCCGGAGGTCGGTACAAATTTTAGTAAATCTGATACATTTGGTACTGTTGAATCAGTTAAAGCTGCTTCAGAGATTTATATGCCTGTAAGCGGAAAAGTACTGGAAATAAATGATTCTGTTGTAAACAGTCCGGAAATATTAAATGAAGATAACTGGGAAAAAGGCTGGCTAATAAAAATTGAAGCCACAAATAATATTGAAGAAGAACAAAATGATTTACTCGAATACGAAGATTACAAAGAAGAATTGGAATAGATTATGAAAAATTTTTTGGTACACAATGATGATATAAAATCTGAAATGTTAAAAGAAATTAATTTAAGTTCTATTGAAGATTTATTTAAACAAATTCCACAAAATGCAAGAATGGATGACCTTTGCCTTTCGGATGCTATTAGTGAACTTGAAGTTCAAAAAAAAATAAAAAATATAGCTAAAAAAAATAAAACTGATTATATATCATTCTTGGGTGCCGGAACTTATAACAAATTTATTCCTGCTTGTATTTCTCAAGTCGCAAACCGTTTTGAATTTTTAACTTCTTATACACCATACCAACCTGAAATTTCACAAGGAACTTTACAGGTAATGTATGAATTTCAAACAATGATTAGTAGATTAACAGGAATGGATATATCAAATGCAACCATGTACGATGCAGCAACCGCTTGCGCTGAAAGTGTTTTAATGGCTGTTAGAATTTCTAAAAAGAATAAAGTTCTTGTTTCTAACAAATTAAATCCTGAATATATAGACGTTATTAAAACTTATTGCTGGGCTAATAATATAGATTTATTATTCTTTGAAGATTTTCCCAAAAACACATCTGATTTTGCGTGTGTATTAGTTCAAAATCCCGATTTTTACGGAGAGATAAATGAATATAACCATACCGATTGTCTTTTAATTGTTTGTGTGGATATTTCGAGTCTCTCAGTTATAGAGCCGCCGCAAAATGCTGACATTGTAGTCGGAGACGTACAATCCTTAGGAATTCCTATGAATTTTGGCGGACCACACGCCGGCTTTTTGGCTTGTAAAGAAAAGTATATGCGTCAAATGCCGGGCAGACTGGCAGGCAGAACTGTTGATGCGGATGGTAAAACTGCATATTGTCTCACAATCCAAACTCGTGAACAACATATAAAAAGAGAAAAAGCAACAAGCAATATATGTTCGAACCAAGCGTTAATAGGTTTATGCGCCACTCTTTATTTAACTGTTATGGGTGAAAAAGGATTTAAACAAGCGGGTTATTTGTCTGCTAAAAATGCTCATACACTGTCTAAAAAACTTACAGAAAAAGGAATTAAAACTATTAATAAGAATTTTTATAATGAATTTGTTATTGAAACAGAAAATTCTGACAAATTTTTAGCGAAATTGAAAGAAAAAGGAATAATTGGCGGCTTAAAATTAAGTAATAAAAAAATTCTTGTTGCAGCTACTGAAATGAATTCAGACGAAGATATTGAAAAATACGTAAATATTATATAACAATATAATATGAACAAATGTTACTAAATCACAACATATTGAAATTTACGATTTAAAATATTTTTTCTTATATATATATAAGGAGAGATGAAGTGGTTCATTTTAACATAACAGGTGCTCAAAATAAAACTTATTTAACTAATACGGTCAATACAGAAAATGCAGCAAAGCCAACAAAGCCAAACAACAATGAGATTATAAAGTTCAATACTAGTCATGCAGATGATAATACTACACAGGCTACGAGTACAGCACCATTAACTCCTGAGGAACAGGCGGCTAAAGATAAAATAAAAGACCAAACTATAACAACTGTTAATCAATGGAAAAGCCTTACTAAAGATTTTTATTCTTCTGAAAACCAAGCAGAATATGCCTATGATAATAAAGGCAGAATCGCCAAAGAAATATACAGAAAAGAATACGGCACATTTGTTGTAGTTCCTGAATACGATGAAAACGACAATGTGGTTTCCAGAACACACTATAAAGTTAATGACACATTTGAAATACCCCTTGAATATGATGACAATCAAGTACAAAGACCTATTTTTAAAGATATCATTGAAAATGGTAAAATTGTTAAACAAGAATCAATGACACCTGATATCCCTAATACTAATTATACTTATTTTGGAGATTTTTTAATAAAAGAAGAAGAAATTTTTGGTAAAAATATTATAAAGCAGGAAACAGAAGACGGTAGAGTATACGAAACAGATTTAGGCAGTGAACGTATAATAAAAGAATATTCAGTTCAGTCTAACTATACAGGTAAAGAATCAAAAATGGACAGAATACCAATTCGAGAAACTCAAGTTTCTAATGACGGAAAATATAAAAGTGTTACGACAATGGAAGGAAACACTGAAACGTCAACGGAATATTGGTATGATGATAATGGCAATGTAGAAACAACTAAAACTATAATTAATACTCCTAACTCACAGGAAATATATGATAACAGTAACTTAATATATTCAAGTTCAACTGATTCTGATGGTTATACAACTATTATCGAACCTAATAATTGGCCAGATAGTAAACATACCTATATAACAAATCCTGAAGGTATAACAATTAAAGAAATCATTGAGGAAAAAGACGGAAGTCATACTGAAATTGAATATAACCCGTCTCAGGAAAAAGCCGATTTCTCAGCATCTCAAAAACAAACTTATCGACATGCAATTCTATATATACATTACAGGATTAAAGAAACCAGAAACGGTCAAGTTATATACGAAGATACACGTGATGAAAATGGTACCGGTGTTGTCACGGATATAGAAAATGGGGAAGTAACAATTTATAAAAACGGTGTAAAAATTAAGCAAATTAGAGATGATGAAGTAATTTATGAAGATACACAAGACGAAAATGGTACTGGTATTGTTACAGATATAGAAAACGAAGAAGTTACAACTTATAAAAACGGAGTCGAAATTAAAAAAACTGATTTAGATGGTGAAATTTTATACGAAGATACACGTGATGAAAACGGTACTGGCAATATTATAGAAAATGATGGAGATGGAATAATTGTTGATACATATATTAATGGTGTTATAACACATTCAACCGTAGATAGTGAAGACTCTAAAGAAGAGGTTGAATATAAAGATGGTAAACGTTATCACTCGACAACAACATTTTTAGGGAATAGTTCTATAGTTAAAATTGAAGTTGAATATGATGACGAAGAGCAACCTGTAAAAGAAATACATTTTGCGTCCGACGGTTCAAAAAAAATAATTGAATTACCAGTAAAATTAAATAATCCGGAATAATGATTCTAGCGAAGTTTTATACTTATTTGTTTGCCCATAATTTTTATTATTTTGTATTTATTATTTGAATTGTATTTGTTATATATACAAAACAAATTCTTTAGGCATTCCCCTATAATATATCTATAATAACCGTAATTAATAACCCTAGAAAAATGTTTATAACTGAAGGAATCTATTATTTTATTAATATCGTAGTTATTATTTAAATATGTAAAACGCTCTTTCAATTTTTTGTAATAAGCTTTTTTTATTTTTACATTTATTTTTGTATCTGGAATATATTTTCTAAGCCAATATAACATTGTTTCAATATAATAAGTTATAAAGGGATAAGTATATTCATTTCGACGTGTCGATTTTTGAATATATTCCAAAACTTCATCTCTTGCACTAAAACGTTCTACCCATAAATCTGGTCTTTTATATGTAATTGATTCAGGATTTTCTATATGATTATATAAAGGATTTTCAATGATAGAAATATTATCAGCCAAAACTAGGGCTTTCATAATGAATGGAACATCATCAACGAATCTATAATTTTCAGGGAAACGAATATTGTATTTATTTAAGAATTCTTTTTTATAAATATAACACCAAGCATAACCGGATTTAAAAAAATTAGTGTTTGTTTCATATAATCTGATATTCGGGTATTCGAGATATTCTTTAAGAGCATCTATTCTTATTCTTTCTTGTTTTACTTCTCCAGTTTCATAATGTCTGTTAAAATCAAACATAACAAGATCGTTATTATTTTTTGTTATTTGATTATAACAAAGTTCACAAGCATCTTTTTCAAGCCAATCATCGTGATCACAAAACATCAAATAATCTGCAGATGCTATATCAATACTTATATTTTTTGCTTTTGATTGACCTTGATTCTTTTTTAAATTTATAATTTTTATTCTGGAATCATTTTTTGCATATTCTAACAAGATATTAAAAGAATCGTCTGTTGAACAATCATTCACATAAATAATTTCTATGTCTTTTAATGTCTGGTTAATTAAACTTTCAATACTATCTTTCAGAAATTTACTCCCGTTATAAACTGGAACAATAACTGAAACTTTGGCTTTTGAATTATTTTCTTCGTTAATTATAAAATCTATAAGTTCAGAATTTTTTATTTCATTATTTGGTATCATAATTATCTACTCACAAAAAAGAAGCCTTTCGGCTTCAAAAATTTGGGCCAGGGTGGATTCGAACCACCGTAGTCTCGCGACGGCAGATTTACAGTCTGCTCCCTTTAGCCACTCGGGCACCGACCCATATATGCCTTTGACGGGACTTGAACCCGTGGCCTCTCCCTTACCAAGGGAGTGCGCTACCACTGCGCCACAAAGGCTAATACCCATCAAGTATATTTAGTTTTCAAGAAAATTGCCGACTATAGGAATCGAACCTACAACCTACGGTTTACAAAACCGTTGCTCTACCATTGAGCCAAGTCGGCACATGTGTTATTCTATATTGAAAACATTTAAAAGTCAAGGAAATTTTTTGTTATATAATTACTTATATGATAAGAAGTATTTTACCTATTATTTTATTAACTATATCCAATGTATTTATGACATTTGCATGGTACGGACACCTAAAACATAAATCAACAGCTTTGTGGATTGTTATTCTGGTAAGTTGGGGAATTGCATTTTTTGAATATTGCTTTCAAGTTCCTGCTAACAGAATTGGACACGGTGTATATTCAGCAGCACAACTCAAAACAATTCAAGAAGTAATTACACTTATTGTTTTTAGTGTTTTTTCTGTTATGTATCTAAAAGAAGAATTCAGATGGAATTATCTTGTTGGATTTATATTTATAATATTAGCCGTATTTTTTATTTTTAAAAAATGGTAATTATTCTTTAATCATTGATTTTGATCTGAGATTTCTATGAAATGTAATTGCAAATCTGTGTGCTTCATCTCTTATCCTTTGAAATAAAAACAAAGCACTTGAATTTCTGGGTAAAATTACAGGTTGTGATTGATTGGGCAAAAATACTTCTTCATTGCGTTTTGCCAAACTTACAACATCAATTCCTTTGACACCAAGCTCATTTATAATTTCCATTACACTCGATAATTGACCTTTTCCTCCGTCTATTATAATTAAATCCGGTTTTTCCCATTTTTTTTCTCCCAAATGACTAAGACGTCTTGTTAAAACCTCTTTCATTGAAAGAAAATCATCAGGTTTACCTTCGGTTGAATTTACTTTAAATTTTCTGTATTCGGAGGCTTTTTTAACACCATTTACAAAAGTAACCATTGATGCTACAGTATTTGTCCCCTGAATATGTGATATATCATAACATTCAATTCTGTATGGAAAATTTTTCAAATTCAGTTTTTCTGCCAAATAAGAACCTATTTCATTAAAATCATCTCTTATTTTAGACATTTTTGCAATTTTTGCGTTCGAAAGAACAACTTCAGCATTTTTTTCTGAAAGTTTTATAAGCTCTTTTCCTTGAGTTGATTTTCCATAACTTATTTTCACTTTTTTACCTGATAAAATTTCAAGCCACTCTTCATAAAGAGCCTTTTCACCTACAGATTCCAATTCATTTGATATTATTTTATCCGGAAATTCTAATTTTAAATTACTATAATATTCTTTGAAAAAAGTTGCAAAAAATTCAATTCTGTCATCATCTTCAACTTCGTATACAAAATCTTTTTTGTCAATAAGCCTTCCTTCTCTAATCATCAAAATAACAATAGCAAAAATGCCGTCTTCAGATAGAAGGGATATTACGTCTTCATTCAATTTAGTATTTTCATAAACAACTTTTTGTTTTTCAAGAGTTTTTTTCAAATCATTATAACTGTCACGAAGTTTGGCAGCTTTTTCAAATTGCAATGAATCTGAATATTTTAGCATTTGCTCTTGAATTTTTTTCATTAATTCAGTTTGTTTTCCCGACAAAAACAATTCAGCCTGCTTCACTATTTCTTTATATTCATCAGGGCTTACAAGATTTTGACATGGAGCAAGACACCTGCCTATATGGTAATAAAGACAAGGCCTGTCCTTAAATTTTGGAGTCTTACATTGTTTCAATGGAAATAATTTTTTTAAAAAATCTAATGTTGCATGCATTGCCCTAATATCAGTATAAGGGCCATAATATCGCCCTTTTTCGGGATTCATATTTTTTTTGCGTATAATCGAAATTCTTGGAAAATCTTCATCTGTTATCAAAAAATACGGATATTTCTTATCATCTTTTAACAAAATATTATACTTCGGCTTGTGCTTTTTTATCAAATGATTTTCTAAAATAAGTGCTTCAACTTCAGTATTAGTTATAATATATTCCAATTTTTCAATTTGTGAAACGAGTATATTTACTTTTACGCTATCATGATGTCTGTTAAAATAGCTCATGACACGTCTTTTTAAAATTTTAGCTTTACCAACATATATTACCTCATCATTTTTATCGTAATAAATATAACAACCAGGTAACGATGGTAATAATTTTAAGGTTTGCTTAAGATTTTCATTCATACATATATTTTATCACGATTTCATAAATATTAATTATTAAATGGAGTAGTAGCTGCAAAACAAATAATGTCAGTAATTCCATTTTTATTTAATTCTCTTATCATTTCTTCAAAAGTTGAACCTGTAGTACAAATATCATCTATCAACAAAATAGTACCGCCATTATAATTTTCTTTTACAACTTCAAAAGCATTTGATAGATTTTGGAGTCTTTCGGCTCTTTTCAAGTTATACTGAGGCTTTGTATCTTTTACCCTTTTTATTATATTTTCATTTAAAATGTTTCCTGTAATTCTGGCAAATTCTTCACCTGTTAAATTCATATGATTATATTTTCTAATTTTTTCTCGTTTTGGAAAAATTGGGACAGGAACAATAATATATGTTTTATTATCAGAAAATTTTTCAAAATATTCTGCCATAAATTTTGCGAGAAAATATGCCAGATCTGACTGTTTATGGTATTTTAACCCCCTTATAAGTTTTTGTAAATTTTTTGAATATACTCCAGCACAATACACAGGACACCCTAAAATTACTCTATTAATTTCCACAGGTAAAAAATCAAGTGCATTATAGCATTTTGAACACATTTTTACAGATTCTTTAGAACTTTTGCAAAAATAACATTTTTTCTTATAAATCCAATCCAACAATTTATCAAAAAATTTATTCATAAAGATATTTTAGCACAATAACTCATACTATCAACGAATTACATTAATCATAAATATACTTTAAAGAATAACCGGCATCATAAAAATATTGTTGTCATTATTAAAGAGTTTTTATCTTGACAAATAAGATTTATATTATATTATAAGATTATTCCAATTAACTGGAGGAGTGCCAGAGCGGTTGATTGGAGCAGTCTTGAAAACTGTCGTACGTTCACGCGTACCGTGGGTTCGAATCCCACCTCCTCCTGATTTAAGTCCCGAAAGGGACTTTTTTGGTATGTTTAATGTAGTTAGTATAGTTACATTTTTTCAGTATAGTTTAACAGGACATTTTATTTGAACTATTAATGTAGTTAGACGAGTAGTACGGTTTTGTCAGTTTGACTCTTTTATTTCCTAAAACTCGCTCGTTATAGGGGTTTTGCTGGTCGGAAGTGCAACTTTACCCAAAAAACCGATTTACTCATATTTACTCATTATTTACTCTCATCGGTCGTCTACTTTCCAATAACAGTAAGAAATTTTTTAGAGTGTTTTTTTTGGAATAGAGCGGGTTTTTTGGTAAAGTTAATTAATAAACTTTTATGATTTTTCATTATCAATAAAAAATGCATTTAATAAATCTGCGTTATCTCTTAAACTTTTAATAGCAGGTGCGAGGTTATAACATTCCTCAATTTCAGGTTGATTGCTAACAAAATAATCAACAATAACGGCTATGTTATAAACATTTTCTGCCCATTTGCTAATCCGCTTAAATTCTTTATTTGTAATATTGTACCCCGTTTCTTCCATAATCCCCTCCATATATCAGGAAACACAATATACGAAAGAAGTCAGAAAAGCCAAAAAGCAGGAAAGATTTTACAAATAGACACAATATATGTTTTGTTTAATTGAAAATTTCGTTAATTCTGTCTTGAATTTTCTTTGAAAAAACTTCAATAATTTGTTTGTTAGGTTCTATTAAAGCTTGTTCTGCCTCAATTTTAGCTACAATTTCTTTTTGTTTTTCAATAAGTGGTACAACTATTTGATAATTTTTTACATAATCTATTTGGACTCTTTGTTGTCCTGCTGTTCCACTCATAAAGTTTTTGCCCTGTTCTATAAAATCGTAAGAATTTATATGATAATAAATCCATTCAGGTAAAACAACATCTGTATTTGCTCTAATTACAATATATTCAGTAGATCCAAACCCTATTCCGTTTTTTAGGTTTTTGGCAATTCCAGATTTCCCATTTTCAAAACAAGGCGTGATTTTTGCTAATAATACATCGCCATTCTTAAAATATGTATAACCTTTAATCACATCTTTGATTTCTTTTTGTTCTGTTGGAACAAATGATTGATTATGTGTGTTAATAACTGCCATTGGAACAAATGAAACTTGTAATTTCTCATCAAGCGATTTTACTTCGTTTTTATTTGGTTGGAATACCGCAATTTCTTCTAAAGTTTTTATGTCCCCTTTAACATTAGGAATTGTTGGTTTGTAATTTTCTACAATTCTTTTTGCTCCGTCGATAATTTGCTGGTAACTATCAAGTTCTTCAATTATTTGTTTTTGTATTTCAAATGCGGGTACAGGAATTTTTAATTCTTTAAAAATATCAAAATCAATATTTATTTGTGCTTGTCCTCTTCCGCAACTATATATTTTATCTTGAATACCTAATAATATTTTACCAACATAATCTTTCAATATAGCGCTTTTGTAATTTTCTTTAATATCAAAAACAAAACCACTATCCAAAAGATAGAAATCATCTTTGACAAATCTAACACATTCTTTACTCATAGCAAAACGAGAAATTACGTACTCATTTTTGTTGGTACATAGATCAGTATAGAATGAAATACCGCCACCACCATAAACAGGATAAAGGGTACCACTATCATCTTTTTGTGTGATTCTTTTACCACATTTAATATCTAAAATATCACCTAACTTGAATATTTCGAATTTGCTTATTGTTAATTTTACATCTTTATATCTGCTACCAACTAAGTTGAAATCATTTTTTACAACTTTTTCAAAAGGAATAACATCAAAACCAATTTTTAACATTTCGTCTTTTTGTTCTTCATCAAATTTACGAAATTCTTCATATTTTTGTAAATCACTCGGTGTATCAAGTTTACGTCTGTGATTATCAAGTGAATATCCGTCACTTTTTACGTCAAAATACCAATAATTCTTTTTCTTTTGAGATTTAGATATTTTTTGATTTATTTTTGTAGCAAAAATGATATTCGTTTTAACTCCTGTGTATGGCAAAAATACACCTTGAGGAAGTGAGATGATACTTTGTAATTCACTATTTTCAAGCAGATATTCTCTTGTTTTTGCTAATTCTTTACGGAATAGAAATCCCTCAGGAACAACAATAGCCATTCTGCCATTTTCAGATGCTGAACTGATAGCTTTCATACAATGCTGAACACAAATACTGTCGCCATTTGTAGACGGTAAATCATACAATGAACCATGTTTTGTTTTTTGTGAATATGGCATATTTGCTAAAACAACATCGTATTTACCCTCTACAGGATTTGCCAAACTATCTTGCATGTGAATGCCACTATGTCCGTCACCTGCCAAAATCATGTTCATTTTGGTAATTCTTGCCGTACTTGTAATTTCGTTACCAAAAATGGTATTTTCACGTAGCATTTTTTCTGTTTCTTTGTTTCTTGGCATATTATTATAAATATGTCTAAAACTTTCAATCAAGAAACCGCCTGTTCCACAGAACGGATCATAAACTTTTTCGCCTATTTGCGGATTAACCAAACGCACCATAGTTTTTACAATATGTCTTGGTGTGAAATATTCACCTAAATCGTTCTTTGTAGCAGTTGAAGCTTTTAAGAAATATTCAAAAGCATCACCCTTTACATCACTATCAATATCTGTCAAAACCAATGGGTCAAGTAATCCCATAATTTCTT
>Ga0247610_10004575_pt1 | contig 14768 bp, 14 predicted proteins | sample 174DNAGHGhighgp2_FD_193483 | JGI IMG/M metagenome (GOLD analysis project Ga0247610, IMG submission 193483) | Sheep rumen microbial communities from Palmerston North, Manawatu-Wanganui, New Zealand - 1742 DNA GHGhigh gp2 | ecosystem: Host-associated > Mammals > Digestive system > Stomach > Rumen... | reverse complement strand
CGACACCGGCCATTTGTGCCAGTTCAGACTTGAGTGTCAGGAGCTGATTCTTCTCCGCCAGCAGCCGGGCTTGCTCTTCCAAGAGGTTTTCATTCTTGGCGGCAAGCTTGGCGTTTTGTTCACGAAGGCGCTGTATTTCGAGGTCCAGTTCTGACATCTTTTTCTCTCGTTTCCGGATACAAAGATATGGCCTCTCAGGCACTTCTGCAAGGGGTTTTGCTATTGCAAATGTCGATTATTTTACTTATCTAAAGTAAAGATTTACAGACTCTTAGACAGCATTTTCATCCGCCTTACATAGGGACTGTCAAGAGCAGAATGAACCATTCCAATGACGTTTTCATATGCAAGATTGGTGGAGATTACATCTTCATTGTCGACGGAAGGGATCCTCATCCTGCCCATGTCCAGACGGATGGCGTATAAGACCAGACCGCCTTCTTCCTGACGGAGAAGTTTCATCATGTTCCGGCTGGCATTGGCAAAGATGAACACGTCCCCGCTACGCAGTCTTTCACACATGGCGTTCGTCACGATGCCGCTGAGCCCGTTAAAGCTCTTGCGCATATCAACGGGCTTGTTGTACAGCCAGTACCGGCAGGCGTTATCCAGACTAAACATTACTCGCAGCTATTAGCTCACGCAGGTGGGCCGCTGTCATACATCCCTGGATGCGCATAGCTGAACCACTTGCTGTGCGCAATTCGACGGTCAGGAAGCTCTGCTCTTGAGGTTGTGAATCACCATTCTTTGAACGGCTCTTTCCAGAAGTTCGAGCAGGAGGCATCATTGGAGACACAAAAGCGCCTCCTTGTGTTAACTGGACAAAAGTCCCTGGATCGGTGCTTTGCTCATCCTCCTGTCGGTACCTCCGCTGCCATCTATAAAACTGCGATTTATCAATCTGAAGTTCATCCAAACGCTCTCCCTGAGTGATCTTGTGTTCTGCACAATACGTTTGGATCTCTAGAACCTGTTCTCTTGTAAGCATATCTCATGAACTTTTTGCAAATGTAGCCAGGATCTCTCCCGGCTACAATATGCAGTTGCTCGGATGCTTACCTACTTAACAAACATCTGTCCCCAAAATCACGACTTGAACGGAAGAGATTGGCACGCCTTGGAAAAGCGCGTAAGAAGCTGGGCTCTCAAGTACGGGCGCGTATGGGTTGTGTGTGGGCCTATTGTGAATGAAAAACAATACGGTACTATCGGAGACCGAAACGTCATGGTACCGGATGCCTTCTTCAAGGCCGTTTTACGTCAGGATGGTGATGGTGTTTATCAAGCAATTGCCTTCATGTTCAAGAATGATTCCACACGTCAGCCGTTAAAAGACGCAGTGGTTTCCGTAGATTTTTTGGAGACGATTTTCGGTCATAACTTGTTTACAAATCTCGGGAAGGATGTCGAATTGATTGTAGAGTCCCAAGCATCCTGGAATGACTGGCAATAGAGAAAAATGAAGGCAACCCACTATTGAGTTGCCTTTGCTATACTATTGCTTTTGTTTCTCTGTCTTCATGCGTTTGATTATATACCAGATAACCCATAGGAGACCAATAATGCAAGCCCCCATAAATATTGACATAAAAATGGTTACCCCGGGAGTGCTATTAGCAATATCCTTGAGAGTGTCAATAAAGCAGAAAAGAATAAGAACAATCATAAAGATTGCAGCAGCGAGAGTCAATTTAAGATTTGGCTCCTTTTCTTCCTTTTTCTTCTTCCTAAACATAATCAATAACTATGAGAATATCCAGATTAATGCACCTATAATACCGATAATCCACCAAATAACCTTACCTATGCCTCCACCACCTTCTTGTTGAACGTTGGTACCGGCAAATTGTTGGGGCTCTTGAACAGTCTCAGGCTCTTTATAATAAGCAAACTCGCCTTGCCCGTAGCCTTTCCCTTCCAAAAATACACCTGCTGAGTTATACTTTGCATTATCAGTATCATCTTCCACACCGGTAATGACAAATCGGGCAGATTCTAATTTTTTCTTAAATACACCAGTGAGCAAATCATAAACGATTTTTGAGGCCATCTTTGTGTCATTGACCGTTACCCGGGTATAGGTATCGTCAGGTTCATCGTTTGATGTAAACTCTTCATGATAGTCAAGTGCCTCAAACCCAGCAACAAGGTTCATCTTACGAAGATCTTCTTCATTTATTTGAACTGAAAACTCCCCGGTTCCAGGAGCATTGGGAACAGGAACACTATTTGTATTCAGTCGCTGTTCAAGAGCATCGACATAATCTTTGGCTGATTTCAAATCTGTCCCAGTCTTATCCTTATATAGCTTAATGGCGGCGAGTTTTTCACCTCTATCAATACATGCCCTCAATTCCGCATCAAGGCCGCTTCCAGAGGATGCGCCATAATGGTAATATCCATCGCACTCAGTAATAACCTCAATGAGGGGATCAATGGAAAAGTTGTCCGGGTAAACAGAAAGTTTTGCCCAGAAATTCGGGAATTTAGAACGTATCTCAGCTAATTTGTTGAGAATCTTGATAACTCCTTCGTATTCTACAGGCGCAGATGTTTCCTGTGTGAAAACTCTACCACATTTTGGACACTTTGACGCTTTATCTGAGACCAAGGTCCCGCATTCAGGGCATTTAACTAACATAAATCAGATTTTAGGTTTGTTCTCTGTTATTTCAATTTGATTTGAGAGGTTGTGGTCTTTGTCTCCTGGTCTTTTTTCTTACCAGAAGAGGCGGCTTTTGGCTTCTTTGAAGCATCAATTGATTCCTCATGCTCTTTCAGAGCAAGCTTCAAGCTATCAACTTTTCCGCTTTTGATAACATCCATATAGGACGGAGTGATAAATACAGCCATCCCGATATGGGTTTGTTTTACCAATTTCAAAAGGTCTTCGTTATTGAGCCTTATGCAACCTTCAGTATCTCTGGTACCGATAGATTCCGGCTTGTGGGTACCATGAATTCCTATTCCTTTTTGCCCCGGAACCTCAAGGCGTATAAAGAAGGGACCATATGCGCCGGGAATATCGCCTTTCCCATCCCCAAAGTCATGAACCCAACTTGAGGCTTTCTCTATCTCGGTAACATGAAACAACCCCTCAGGCGTTTTTAGATCGCCTTTCGTTTCTTTGTTACCATAGTTTTTACCACAGGCAATTGGATACTTCAGTATCTCACGACCTTTGTAATCAATAAGGCGAAGTTTCATATCTTCTTTACTAATGACGATGAAAGACGCATTATTGATATCGTTCAACCGATGCAAATACCACCCACGCAGACCTATCATGCCTACATAGGGAAGCAAAATCAGCAGCGCGAGGATACAGTATGTGAGACGCTTCTGTCTATTTGCCTTCATTACTCGGTATAATCAACCATTAGATAACTCTCATCCCTTACGGTTTTAAGTGTAATCTTCTTAATAGTACCATATTCGGGAGCAGTCTGCTCTGCAGCAAGATGAGGCGTTTCATCATCATCAAAATAGAAGTACAGTAGTTTTCTGTCTCCGGTATTGATATTCTTGATGATTACGGCGAAATCCGTGAACTTGGAATCCTTTCTCAACACTCTCTTATAGTACACATTGTTGGTAGATACATCTTTAGGCAAGCAGTAGACTTGCCACTGATTATCCTGTGTTGGCGTGGGAAGGCCAAGTTCTGCGGCTTCTTCTGCCGAGAGTCTGCCGATATAGTTCTGACCTTTGAAATAATTCAATAATGCCCGCCTACATTTTGATGTTTCGATTACAGTTTTGCTATCTGTATCTCCAAAGATGCTATTCAGAAGGAAGAAGTCGCTTTTTTCCAGGATAAAAGAGGAAGCGATATAGCCCTTAAGTTTCTTTCCTTCGGCATTGACAGAATTGACTTTAACCTCACTCCACTCATAACCATAATCATACGTGATTAATTCGGTCCCATAAGGAAGGGAGCCAATCTTATTAAAATCAGCGCCGGAACTCTTTGAGGAGCGAAGGACCACACTGGGTGCAAATGTATAATAACGAGGAGCAGCTTTGTCAATCTGACGAGGCTGTATGACATTATTGTAAACAAAGAAACCTCCAACGCCTAAAATGACAACAGCAAGCAGGACGCTTAATAAGATCGGGCTAACGCCTGATTTTTTCTTCTCCGGCTCTTGATACCATCCTTCTCCGGAGGGCTTGTCCGGAATTGGCTGTGGTTCTTTCACTTCGGGTTGCTTTATTGGTGCTTCTTTTTCTACGGCCTTTTCCTGGGAAGCACTCTCCTGAGGAGCCGTCAACGAAGCGCCACAACTTGGACAAACGGTGGCTTTGTCAGAGACAAGGTTGCCACACTTAGGACATTGAATAATCATGATTTATCGAAGATTTTCCGAGATAGATTCAATGGAGAACTTGCCATCAATCTCGGGGACTGTAATCTTGCCAAGCATTAAAGCCATAAAGAAATCATATATCTTTTCAGGCGTGAGAAGGGCTTTCTCTCCCTTGGCATCCATACCCAGATCATATACGCTAAGTAATTGCGTATTCAGACTTGCCGCAGTTAGCAGGAAATGGTTTTGCATCTTTTCCCAGTCAATCATATCTGCTGCAAGTACTTTCCCGACGACGGTGTAGTTTCTGACGGACATCTGTCGATTGTCGGAAGTCAGCGTGCTCTTAACTTCATCGGTTTCAAGATTCATCTTGATCTTGCCAGAATTAGCAGCGGGTGCAACACCTTTGTAAAGTGCGCCCAAATCTGCCAGGGCGAGATTAGAGAGAGTAGTAGTACCAGGGTTGTAGTTTACGGGCTCTAACGAGAACGCGCTGGGCAGTAACAGAGAGTTGTCTCCTTCCATCGTAACGCTCGGAGCATTGAAGGTCCCAACAATGCAGCTGCTAAGAGACAGCTCTTTGTTGGCAAAAACGCCGCCGATGACAACACAGTTTACAAGGGTAATATCATCAGCGAAGATACTGCCACCCACAAAAGCATTGGTAAGACGAACCTCACGTGCATTGACATCTGAGAGGAGCATGACTTTACAGTCACGTGCATGCGAAACAATCGATTCAACAGCACCTATGCTCTTCTCAAACTTGACTACGCCTTTGGCCCCACTGTTGATGTATATTTCAAGCTGAGCAAAAGCGGCTCCTTTAACTTCAACATCTCCGCTTTCAACCTCAATCTTGTGGCCATATACAGCCCCTTCAATGATGGTGTCTTTCTGTATCTTTACGTCCCTATCAAGCTCTCCGACATTCTTAGGGAGGATTGAACCCTGTACTTTATTCGAGTTCAATATAATGTTCTCGTGATCGAACTGTATTTCATTTAACTCTTTCATATTCTTATGCTTTAATTGTTTGAATAGCCTGGTCATTCAAAAGCCCAAGCATTGTTTTAAGTGTTCTGTCTTCCATTTGACCGGATTGCACATCGGCATTGAGGTAAGAAATCACCTTCTCGAAATCCTCGGTTTTCATATCATCCCATTCAACATCTTTTGACATAAATCTGGAACGTAGTTGAGAATCGATGGATTCGCCAGATGGCGTGAATTCTTCATCTGTACCAATAATTTTGGTCTCCTTGTTATCAGAATTTAGAACAGATTCAACAAACATTACAGGGAGCATAATCTCCTCTTCAACCTGAGACTCATCAAGCATGTCCCTTACAGAATTAGCTAGACGGTAAGTGCCTTGGAGGTAATTATTTGCTTTAGCTAAAAGAATGCTCGCCTGCTGTTTAACATGAGAGCAGGAAAGAACCGTTTCCAGTTTTATACTCTCATTGGCAGAAATCGTTGATATTCCGAGCAATTCCGTATTGCTATTCCTATCAATGAGATTCTGGGCAGTTTCTGCAAACTGGAAAGTGGGTCTATCAAGGACTTCAATGCGGGAAACAGTTTCTTTATCCAGATCTTCAAAGATTTTGGAATATCGCTTACTGATTCGGTTGTAGTCATCTTGCATCTGTTTGCTCTTTGAGAGACAGTTCTCTTTATGCCCCATAAGTGCAAAGAATAAAGATTCGCACTTTGATGCAAGCTCCTTGATTTTCTGGGAAAGATCAGCACCAACATATTCAAAGAATCCTTTAACTATGCTGGCTGCTATTTGCTTTGATGCCCTACGCTTAGATTCTACCTGAGCGGCTTCTGTTGCGACAACCGCACCTGTTAAAGCGTTAACAGCATCGGTGCAATGATCAACGCTGGCATCGAATGCATTAGTATCTACATCAATTGTGATATAGACAGGTTCAGTACCCGAGTAGCTGACGGAGCCTCCATTTTGGCTGGCCGGGTAGCTCACTGTTCCCGAGTAGTGAACATAACCTGTATAACTTCGTCTATAGCTCATCTGTTCCCGGGTTCAATTGTTGAACATTCTTAGTCATATTGAACATCTTCGTAATTTCATCCTTAACTCTCTCGTCTTCGGTGGAATTCAACAGAAGTTGGGTGAATTCAGCCTCCACATTGGCCATGTCATTCGGATCAATGTCTGACCAAGTGCCATGTAAAACCGAGTTAACGGATTGCTCACGAACAGATGCATCAATATTCTTGTCAATCTCCGGATTGCCGCTTCTTGCAACATAATAACTAACGGCAGGGTTACCTACGGCAGAAGTCGACTCTACGATAGAAACGGGAATGAAGATATCCTCCACGGAATCAATCCGGGTGTCCTGCATGGAAGCGTCGGATTTTTTCGTTTGAGCGCTGCTATCTTTGACATACCTGGTGATAGCCTCAAGCGTTGTTTCGGCATCTACCTTTACTTTCGACGCGGCCAGCAATTGAGACGATAAAACAGACTCCAGTTGATGAACCGTGAACTGAGCGGAATTCAGTCTCATTCTGCTTTCCACTAGCCTAACATCTCTATCAACCAGTTTAAATACCGGCATATCAAGTTCGGCGACACGAGCCTCAAGATTATTGTTGATTGATTTGAAAAGCTTCGCATAGCGCCCAGATATCATATTGTAATCAGTCGTCATACGAGACTGTATACTTTTGAGAGCTGCAGCATATTGGCCTAACTCAAGAAGTTTGGCTTCAACAGTGCTGGTCAATTGTGCTATCTTCTGGGATATCTGGGAGTGCATAAGGGAATAAAAGCCCTTATTCACATTTTGGCAAACATGCTCCGCGCCTTCTTTTTCAGCTGCAATAACAGCTGCTTGCATAGCTACAACGGCACCGGATACGCGTTTTACGCCATGTGAAACAGACTGTATCTCCGAAGCCATCGGAGATGTGTCAACAGTAAAGTTAAAATCTGCCATAATTACTCTCCGTCTTGTTTATTCAGTTCTGCTTCAATAGCCAAAGCGGCATCATAAAGGTCAGTAAGTTGTTTTTCTGTATCGTTTCTCTCATCTCCCTCAGGATTCTCCAATTGCTCTTTAAGGGTCATGAGAGTAGCGGCAAGGTCCTGAACACCATACTGATTCTCTGTGTCTTTTTCAATAAGTGATTCAACAAGTTCCTCAATCTCATCAAAAGAAATCGACTTGTCATCACCTTCGGGTTCTTTAGTCTCTACGACTTCTTCTTCAACATCTTCAGCCACTTCTGAATCCTCAGAAACTGCCAATTGAGCTTTGATGCTATCTGCTGCTTCCTTCAAATCGTGCAACTGGGCGAATGCTGCGTTCATTTCTTCCTCAGATGTCGCGGCCTGAATCTGTTCCTGAACACTATCGAGCATTGCCGAGAGGTCGTCAACACCATATTCGTTATTGACATCCAATTCCTTCAGTTCGGAAATTGCACTCTTTACAGAATCTACTGTAACGAATTCGGGCTCGCTTTGAGGCTCACTGCTCTTCTTGGTTGCGTGAGAAACGGGGGTATGCTCAACAGCATCCAACTCATTAAGAGCTTCTTTTGCAACAGCATTCAGGTTTATGCCTGCATACTCATAGGCCTCCTTCTCAATACTAGGCTCCGGCGGAAGTTCTGAATTCTGAGCCAGAAGAGGATTGACTTCGGCCAGTGGTTTACGCCTATCGTCAAGGAGGTTAACATTGTCTGCCGCAACAGCTGTGTCTCTTGCTTTCTTATCACGGAGAGATGCATCATAATACTCAACATAGCCAAACTTCTCGGCTCTCGCATCTATATCTTCATGCAGGCGATCCATGTAATCTGAGAACTCTTGCTGAGTCTGAGTGACCTGCTGAGCCTGAGCTTGATATCCAGCAAGTACTTCTGCAGAATTATCCTGGGCCTCAGTAATCGCGGATTCAAGAGACTGATCTGCTTTCATCGTCTCCTCTGTCTTCTTGTAAGCGGCCAAAGTATTATATGCGGCACTGTACTCGGACAAAGTGCTTCGCATGAGATTAATAATGTCGGCAGCCTCAGCACGGTTTCTGCCATAGAAATCTTCCGTATCCTGGTGCCACTTGTTGAGATAACTCAACTTCTGGTCCTTGATATGATTATATATCTCGATGCGCTCCTTCCGAGTATCTTTCAAGAGATTTGACACGATGGGAGCAATAATCTCATATTGAATCTGATTCACGCCGAATGGAACAGTTGTACGACTACCATCATCAGCCACCCAACTCATGGAGCGAATATCCAGTTTAACCTTAGAACTGTCACGGAGATTGAAGGGCTTGTAGCTATAATCAACGGACTCATAGTCAAATTTCTCGTTCCTAATTCTTTCAATTTCTTCTGCTTCAAGGACAGGTGAATAGAAATTATAAGGAGCTTTTAAGATGTTGAAAAGAATGCGGTTGGAGTACTCTACAAGTGAGCCTGCAGAAGCAACCTTCTTAGCGGCGGTAGACTGAACAGCATCGGCCATATCCACCATAAGTGTCTTAAGGACCTTGTCAACCTGCTCAGATTGATTAGAAAGGGCTTTTCTTGTCTCGTTCAGTTCATTGAAGCGTTCGATGTCGCCATCAAACTGAGCTGTGTCAAACACATTGAAAATAGGAGATCCGTCCACCTTGGTGGCAGCATGTTCCTTTAGGAATTTCGCATACTCAGTGTCGGGGAAAACAACCGGAAGTTCAACATTATACTCTTCAATATTGCCAAGGCTATAGGAAATAGTCCTAAGAGTGCGGTCAAGTTTTCCGAAGTAGTCGTTGAAGTTCACCTTCTGGATGGACCTGGATAAATCGCCCGTATTGACAGATTCAGGTTCGGTAGAGCTCTCAACAATAGGAGCGCTTTTCGAAAGGTCTTGAAGATCTGCCACGGCTTCATTGATAAGCTCGTTTTGTTTAATGACCTGCAATGTAAACTTCTCATTGTCAGTAACACCACTTTGGTCAACAATGAAACTCTTGTCGTTATATGCGACTCTCTTTGCCACGGGTACATAGGCAACCCCCATCTTCGTAACACGATAGTCGCGGAAAATATCCTTATGTGCCTGCTTGAACTTAGCAATCTCATTGTTTTGCTCGTCGATGAGGCCCTCAAACTCTTTCACCTTTGAGTTTTTGATAAGAGCCACAATCAATCCAACCAAAGTCCAGCAGAAAATCCAACCGATGGTTCGGGCCGTTTTGGCCTTTCCCATATCCTCGTTGTATTTCTTTATCTGATACTCGGCATTTTTAATCTTGTCCTCATAGATTTTCTCCTCGTTGACAATCTTTTCTGCCGCAGTTTTATAGTACTCATATAAGACTTTAGCCTGATCCTGGTAGATATTGGCGGAGTCGTTAAATATCTTTCCTTCCATATTGTTAATCGATTAGTATTGTTTTTTACGTAATTCTATGATTGACATACATTCATCAAATTCCGCATTAATAACCTCTGCTGGTTGTGAATTATGCTCAAGCTGACTGGCAATTAACCGAATCTTCTCAATCAATTTGTTCTCATAAGCGACCGCAACAGGATCATCAGAAGCTGTGATGAATCGTACGTTTTCTCTTAGTTTATCAATTGCTTCTTGATAAGAGGGGCCCTTACCCAGTTTACTCTGCATCTCAAGCAAAGCAATCTGTGCTGATATTTCTTTCAAGCCGGACTTGCGAGCCTCGATACTGCCTATGACCTCATTTGTGTTATTCTTCACCACGGAGCCGAGGAAGAAGAACATCAAAAGGATAAACAATAACACCAGATGTCCTATGAGACAGAAATTGAAACTTAGCCCATATACAATGGAGACTACAATAAGGCCAAGAGCAAGAGGAGTATAGAACCATACTCCATACCACTTAAGCCCGTAACCGGAACTGTTTTTGGCTACTTTGTCAACGGGGCCAAAAATGTCAAATGCCCTCAAGAAGATGATTGCATAAACCAGACAGGTCGCAACCATGTTGAGATAGAATAGTTTCTCTTCTTGATAATCTTTAAGGAAGAGGAAATAGGCAGCAATAATTATCCCTAATCCTGCAATTAGGAATAGATAACTGATTATTTTAGATGTGTTCTTCATGGCTTTTACTTGACTTTCATTCCACAATTAGGACAGAAGGTGGCCCCTTTAGTATTGGCGCCACAACGAGGGCATTTTTGCTCGGATAATGGCCGGCCACAATTAGGACAGAAAGCAGCCCCTGGAGCGACTGCCGAATGGCAGTTAGGGCAAACATTTCCTGAATTAGGAGTTAGTTGCGTTCCACACGTAACGCAACGAGTAGCACTCAGATCGTTGTCTGCGCCGCACTTTGGGCAAGGGTTGTATTGCTTACCGCAATGGGGACAGAAACGATTGTCAGTCGTATATTTCCTGCTGCACTGGGCGCAGTACACTTCACGAATCATCGGTTGTGCAGGAGCCGGGCCCGCGGGCTGTGCACTTCCCACTGGCGCTGGTGTAGGCTGTCCATAGTTGGGCGTCATAATACCGGTATTACCGCCTCCTCCCATTCCGCCAAACATTCCTGCCATCATAACAGCACCCAGGATTCCTCCGCCTTGAGAATTGTTGACAGCCTGCTGTGCGGTTTCGAACAGTTTGCCCTGCTGCCAGGTATGACCACTAATCTTCTGAGCTGTCTGCTGGTTGATTGCCTCCTGAGCAATTTGTCCTGCTTCTGTAGAAGTATCTACACCGATGGTAGTAACGTAAAACTTGGACAGGGAGCATCCGAATTCGTCAAAGAATGAATTGAGGTCAGGAGAAAGAATATTTGAGATATCTTCCAGATGTGCAGAAATCTCATTGATGCCATATTTGTTTGCAGCAAACACCTTAGTAATAAGGCTCTTGGTTTTAGCGGTCAATTCCCCTCGTAACTGCTCGGTAAAATGATCAGCAGTAACACGAATGGCACCGTCACCATTTGCCGGATAGCCGAGCGCAAGTTTGAGGATTAAGCGTTCTGCATCCGAGACGGTAATGCCGTATTTTCCGTGGGCTTCAATAGGAATCTGAGCCTGGAACGTCTGGTCATAGATCGGGAAATCTCCAATACCCCAGTCGATATCCTTTGGCGTAAGTTTGTTGACGAACCACACCTGAACGGTGAACGGGTTCTCACCACCGAATGGGATTCCATAGAAGGCCCTGAGTATTGGGTAGTTGGGCGAATCCATGTCGTACTGACCTGGGCCAAACTTCTGGGACCTGGTTCCATTGACGACAACAACAGCCTCTTGGGCCTCGTTGACCTGGAGTTTGGAATACTTGCTGATGTTGATTTTTGGGTGACGATACGCAAGCACGCCAATTTCACCATCCCACCTAATGAAGTCGAGGATTGATTTTTTCATAAACAACAATATTTTAGCATTTTAATCCTAATCCTGTGGCCTACATACAAAAAAACACGAGCGTTCCTTGCTCGTGTTGGGCCGTCGGATGACCATTAGCTAACAAGTCACGCCCGTGTAAACCACGGACGTTTACGACTTGTTCCTATAGCTAATCTCGTTTATTGAAATTTCCGACGTTTCAACACGATGGAACAAATTGCAAACGCATTTGTTGTATGTCCTGACAAGCACTTGCGTACCTATCAGAAGGCAAATATAACATTTTTTTCTTGCATTTCCTTTTATTTGTCTAAAAGAGGACCAATGAGAGCATTACATAACGTGAATTTGACGCAATAATCGTCATTTTGCGATGCGCATCTGTATTACCCTGAAAAAAGTTGACTGTTAAAAACAACAGTTATGTATTTTTGCAGGACCAACAAAGCAGAGCAATACTTCGATATTGCCATGGATCTTTACTTCCACAAGGGAGTAGGGGCAACTCAAATTATTAGACAAATTCCCATCTCGAGGTCGATGCTTTACAGATGGATTGCTAAATTTGCAGAAGCAAATGGATTGAAAGAATCAAGCGACATGAGCAAGAACACAGCAAAAGGCCAACCAAAGAGCACTCTCCAGGAGGGCCAGAGCGGTTCTACGGATGACGTTCAGGTTCTTCGCGCACGCATTGAGGAGTTGGAGGAGCAGCTCCGACATGAAAAAATGCGGGCGGAGGCCTACAACACTATGATAGACCTCGCGGAATCCACCTTCAAGGTGCCCATCAGAAAAAAATCTGGCGCCAAACGGTAGAGACCCTGCATGCGAAGGACTCCAAGCGCTATCCCGTGGAGTCCCTGAGCAAACTGTTTGGCAAATCGAAGCAGGCATACTACAAACGCGATGAGGATGTGGTCCTGCGCAAAGCAGCGCAGGAGGCGTTTGTTGTAGAATACGTGCATGGTATCAGGGCTATTGATCCCGGCATAGGCGGGATGAAGCTCTGGACGATGTACAAGCACGACTTCGGCGACAACGACACCGTAGGCCGCGACCGGTTCGAGGATATCCTTGACAAGCATAAGTTGAAAGTCAAGCTCCGGATGCGTAAGCCCCGGACGACGGACTCTACGCATGGGCTGCCAACCTTCCCTAACCTCATCAAGGAACTTATTCCTACTCGGCCTAACCAGCTGTGGGTAAGCGATATCACATACATACCGATATGGGTTGATGACAATACTTATATCTTCTGTTACCTATCCCTCATTCTTGATGCATACACCGAGGAAATCATCGGATGGAGTGTCGGTCCCACACTGGAGACCGTTTATCCTTTGGAAGCCCTCGAAATGGCCCTTAAGCGCCTTGATGGCATTGAGAAAGTAGACCTTATCCATCATTCAGACCGCGGCGTTCAGTACGCAAGCAGCGAGTATGTGCGCATCCTGCGCGGGCGCGGAATCAGAATCAGCATGACCGAGAGCGGCGACCCCAAGGAGAATGCTCAGGCTGAGCGCATCAACAATACGATGAAGAATGAACTGCTCAAAGGCAAACGCTTCATTGACATTGATCAAGTGCGTGCTGCCGTAGCCCAAGCCGTTGACTTCTACAACTTCCGTCGCCCTCACATGAGCATCAACATGATGACACCCGCCGAAGCGGCCCTATGTGAAGGCGTTCTGGAGAAGTGGTGGGTCAGCTATCGGGAAAAGGCCGTCAGAGCCATCCTGGAGAAGCAGGCTTTGGAAACCGGAGAAAATAATATATCTTTGTCTGCCGTTCAGGGGTCTCCTTCTGGCCTACGGCCTCCAGTCAACCCCTGAACGCGATAAGGACCGGATAAGTCAACAAATAATAGCGATATTGACGACGAGTCAACATAAATCAGCGATAAGTTAAATCCAGGTCAACTTTCTTCAGGGTTAAGACTTCAAAAAAGTCAACCTAAATCAGGAAAATACACTCTGTTTCGGGTGTTCCATCTGTTCCATTCCCCCTGTGGAACGGAACAAAAAAAATCTTTCAGTCAATTGTGCCGGAGACGTTTATATACAGCTTGCAAGAAGCAGTCAAGGTCTTGAATCCCGACTTCAGAGAATGCTTCGTCGGCATATTCTTCGAAGTAATCCCGACAGCGCTGGAGGAGGAAGTCTTCGAGCGGGAGCCCCTTTTTTCTGGAAGCAGCTTCGTGCATAAGCACTTCCTTGTAACGTGAAAAATCACACTTGCTCCACCACCAGAGGCGGTTGCGTTCCTGGTCGCTGTACTGTTGAACGGAGAAGGTTACTTCGATTTTGTAATTGTTGATGCGAAGCACATCCGGGATGGACCAGTTCATGTGCGTAACCAGGGCGTGGAGAGCATGGCAGATGATAATGTGCTCCAGCGGCGGTATGAGGAGCCAGGTTTCTCCCCAGGTAGTTCCGTCATCCATCGTATTGGCGCAGCCTAGCTGTTCGTCCGTGATGGCCGGTGTGTAGTTTTTTATCTGATCCAAATAGCAGCGGACATCGGCCATACCGGGCTGATACTCTTCTGTCTCCTGAAGGATTGCGGCCATACGGACGAAATCGCTGCCATAGTAGGCGTCATCTTCCAGGCGCAGGACTGATGACGCGAGGTCGAATTCCGGGACTAGCTTTCCTTCGACGGTAAGGTCATCGTCGAGTTCTTCCCTCGGTATCGAAAGGACTTTGCGGGCCAGACTGGCGGTACGCTTGTAGGTGCGGTTGGTGAGGTCCAACAGCAGCTCGTTGACCTTCTCCAGCCGTACCACTTCGGAAGGGGTGCAGTGTTTCTCGAAGAGCAGATTGAGAATGAAGCTGCGATCGCTCATCAGCTCCTGAACGCGCTCGACGGAGTTTTTGTTGCTGGCCCAGCAAAAAAACCTTCTGTAGCCCTTGCCCCCGGAAGCCAGCGGGTCTCCGGTGATACGAAGGATACGTTTCTCCAGTTGGATAAGCTCGTATTTGAGCTGGACTTCGCTCAGAGAGCGGTAGTCAGGTTCTTGTTCCCGTGTTTTCATGGCGGCAAAGTTAGTACGTATGTCCGCCAAAAAAT
>Ga0247610_10004573_pt1 | contig 14777 bp, 14 predicted proteins | sample 174DNAGHGhighgp2_FD_193483 | JGI IMG/M metagenome (GOLD analysis project Ga0247610, IMG submission 193483) | Sheep rumen microbial communities from Palmerston North, Manawatu-Wanganui, New Zealand - 1742 DNA GHGhigh gp2 | ecosystem: Host-associated > Mammals > Digestive system > Stomach > Rumen... | reverse complement strand
TATTTCTTTGCATACAAGAATATATTCATATTCACATAACCCTGAATTTTCAATATCATATCTTGATTGAAATTTTATTATCCATTCCTCTCCATCTATATTTATTAAAGCCTTTGGTCTAGCTCCACCAGATGAACCACCATAGCCATACAATAAATCAATATTTATATTCTCTTCATTAGATAGGATGTTATTTACTTCATTTTGAAATTCATCAAAATCTACTATATTGTTAACCTTGTATTCTTTATTTGGTATATATTCTAAAGCACCCATTCCACCTTTTCCAACACAAGCTAATCTAAATAAACCATCATATTCTTTTATCCCTTTTTTCCTTAGATATCTTTCAAATAATAAATTACCCCATGAATCAGGTAAACTATCAGCAAAAACGCCAAAAAAGCCTTTAAAAGTCATATCTGATGGTATAAACAATCCTTCTTTTAACGGAAGAGAAAAAGGTGAAATAGAAAAACCATTTTTTAACCAATTACTATCATATTGAAATGCATATTTTTTTGTTTCATTAATTAATCCAATAGTTCCAACTAATTGATTGTTATAATAAACATCTATTCTATTTTCCATATTTTATGACCTCACTAATATCTTTATATGGAATTTCTTTAAACATATTTGTTATTTCATATTGCATATCTAATGCAACACACAATTTTATTAAAGAACGTAAAGATATTTCACCAGTTGTTTCAAATCTTTTTATAGTACCATAGCTTACATTACTTTTAAGTGATAAATCCTTTTGAGTAATGTTTTTAATTTTTCTAATTTTCTTAAATCTAGTAGCTAAATTTAATGAAATCTCATCTACTGTTTCAAATAACATTTTATCACCTCAAATAGATAAAATATTGTCTATTTTAGCTATTTTTTATCAAAATAGATAATATTTTATACATTTATTATAACATTTGTTAATTATAATAACAAGAAAAAATGATACTATTTCTAGTACCATTTTTTCCGTTTTATAAGGAAACTTACTTTGAAATAAGAAAATCCCTTTTTTTATGCAATACCAGTTATTTGAATAGTTACATAATTTAAGTAATTTTGTGATTCTGTTGATGAAATTACTACTTTACCGCTTGTTGTTACACTTGTTGTATAAATGTAATTTTGTGCTGTTGAATTAGTTTCATCCTTTGTTAATGTTAAGTCAGTATCACCAATCTTTGCTGTTGAAGCTACATCAGAATATGAACTAACTGTAATTATTGCACCATAACCACTTTCAAGCGCAATATCAAATGATAATGTATCATCTTTCTTAAACTCTAGATATCCTGGATTTGATAAATTAGTTCCTGTTACTGTGAAACCTTCTTGTGAACCAGCAGCTTGATTATTTGACCATTTAACAACATTTGTCATACCACTAATTGAGTCACCATGGAATACAATTCCTGTGTCAGTCTTAATTGTATAATCAATGTCTTCAAATACAATAGTTACATAATTTAAGTAATTTTGTGATTCTGTTGATGAAATTACTACTTTACCGCTTGTTGTTACACTTGTTGTATAAATGTAATTTTGTGCTGTTGAATTAGTTTCATCCTTTGTTAATGTTAAGTCAGTATCACCAATTTTTGCTGTTGAAGCTACATCAGAATATGAACTAATTGTAACAACTGCATATTTACCAGAAGAAATACTTAAATCAAATGATAATGTATCATCTTTCTTAAACTCTAAATATCCTGGATTTGATAAATTAGTTCCTGCTACTGTGAATCCATCTTGTGTACCAGCAGCTTGATTATTTGACCACTTAACAACATTTGTAATACCATCGATTGAATCACCATGGAATACAATTCCTGTTGTTGTTGAAATTGCTGTTGAAGTTTGTGAACCTTCGCCAGATCCTTCTCCTGAACCTTCGCTACCACTTGATGGAGTAGGAGCTTCAGTTGTAAAATCTACTTCGAATGCACCAATATAACCATTAGATGCTGCAGTAATTACTACATCACCTGCATTTTCTAATACATATACATATTTTGTACTAGCATTAGCTCCTGTTGCGCTAGTAATTGTTTCAACTGTAGTACCATTTAATGTTACTACTGCATTATTTTGTCCATTGTAGAAATAAACATATAATAAACACTTATCAGCTACTGTAAATTTAACTGTTGCATCTTTAGGGAAATTTAACCAGTTATCATTGCCATTAGACTTTGCACCTTCATATGTTACAAGATCGTAAGTTGCTTTATCTGTTGTTTCTAACTTAACACCATTTTCTGGATTATTATGATTTAATGATACAGCATCTGTATTAGTTGCATGGTATGTACCACCCTTGAAATTTACAAATGTGTTCTTCTTAATCTTTGTTTCATATACACACTTAGCATATAAAATTGGATCATTTTCACTTTGACCATCGCCACGTGTTACACTCCATGTACCAGCAGTTGCTAATGAATATACATAAGTTGTAGTATTATCAGCATTATCTACTGAACTTAATAATTCTGCAGCTGTACCACTACCATTCTTTACAGATGGAGTTGCCTTAATCTTATTAATATGAGCAACGATTACAGTTAATGTTGCATTTGACTTAGTTGTAGCAACAATTAATTCACCCTTACTATCAAGCTTTAATCCGTTTGTTGTTGAAATTTCTTCACCAGCAAGGTTAGTTAATTTGAAAGTTGCACCCATTGACTTATATGCTGTATTAGCACCAAAACTGAAGTTTTCAATACCACTAGCAGCATAACGTGTAACTTCATCATCACCCTTTACACCAGGTTCTGCAGCAATAGTACTATCAGTTGTATACCATTCACATTGAGTCCACTTTGGATCTACTGGGTTGCATGTAATTGAAGCACTCTTACCACTACCATCTGTTGCAGTTGCAGTAAATGTAACAGTACCTTCCTTCTTAAATGTTACTCTACCTGTATAAGCATCAATTTCACCAACTTCTGTATCTGATGAAGACCACTTTACAGACTTATTAGTTGCATCACCAGGACCAACTGTTGCTTTAAGAGTTAAACCAACACCAACACATTCAAGGCTTGTGCTTGCTGTTACAGCTACATCTGTAACCTTAGTATCCTTAACGCCTGAATCTGGAGTTACAACAACCTTTGTAATATATGTAGTTGCTTTAGCAGTAATAGTAACTGTCTTAGCATTTGCATCATAAACTGCATAAGTATTTAATACTTCTGAACTTGTTGAACCATTATTGAAGAACATTACTGCTTCGCCTTGAGTATCAGCCTTAGTTTCTACTGTACCAGCATAGTAACCATATACTTCAACATAGCACTTACCAGAAACTGGAATAGTAATTGTATTACCAGCAGCTCCTCTATAGTGAGTCTTATTATTTTCTAATGCAAATCCATCACATAATGCTGTTTGATCAACAGAACCATCAAATAAATAAGTTACTGGCTCACCAGCTGTTTCATCATCAAATGTGATATTTGATGAATCCATATCAACTGTGAAACCATTATCAGTAATTAAAGCATCAATATCCCATACTGTAGAATCCTTTTCATACTTTAATTTACCACCATTAAATACTCTATTTAAAATATTTCTACGACCAGCGAATTCCTTAGCTACTGTAGCATCATCTAGAATATCATCACCTGTATAATTTAAAGTTGTTGCTGTAGCCTTATCCATCTTCCAACCAATAACTTTTCTATCATATTCTGAAGGAATTGGATTCTTATACCATACACCAGATTCAATATCTGAACAAGTAGTATTAATATAAGCTACTTGGCTAAAGTATCCTGAAGTCCATGGAGAACGAGCAAGATATGTTTGTTGACCTTTTTCTTTTGCTTCATCAGATTCTTTAACTGTTGAGTTATAAATAACTAAACCCTTACCAGCCTTAGATGAAATAGCCATTCTTGGAGCTGTTACATATGAAGCATGAGTATTAGCTTGTGAATCATAAACAGATACAATTTCACATTTTTCGTAAAGAGCTACTGAACCAGCTTGCTCCATCCAAATAAAGTCAGTATCACCTTCGATATAGCATCCATAGAACCATGCCTTACCAGCAGTTCTTAATGTATCTTGATGTGATTTAAATGCACAGTTATAAGCAACTGTATTACCCTTAGTATCAGTACCTAATACTTCAGCTTGAGTATTAGAACCCATACCTGCAGCAGCTGCACCATCACGTGTCCAGTCACTTTCAAGAGTAACATTTTCAAGAATAATATTACCAGTTCCTTGAACAGAAATTAAATTACGAGTCTTTTCTTGAGTCATATCAGAACCATGACCCTTGATAATAACATCAGCACCATACTTAGCATCTGTAGCACCAACAATCTTAACAGTTGCTGAACCGTTATATGCTAAACCATTTTCTTCATAAGTTCCCTTAGGAAGGATAATTGTATAAGTTGCAGTATCACCACTTGTTGGAATAGCAGCTAATGCAGCTGTAATTGAAGCATATTCAGTACCATTCATTGTAATCTTAGATGCTTCAACTAAAGTAGAATTCCACTTTGCATATAATGTTACATCACCAGAAATAGCAGTATTAAAATCAAATGCCTTAGTTAATGCAACATCAGTATACCAACCACCAAAAGTGTAAGTATTAACTGAACCAGTCTTTGTAGGTGCAGTAGGGCTTGTTGCCTTATTACCTTCTACAACTGTTTGTGAAGCTACAGCTGTACCACCATTTGAATAGAAGTTAACAGTATAGTTCTTCTTCACAGGATCAGGTGTTACTTCTTTCCCACCATCACCGCCATCCACAATTGGATCAGCTGGTTTATCTTCATCACCACATGCTGATAAACTGAAAACAGCTGCGGCAGCTAAAGCTAAACCTAATAAAATCTTTCTTTTTTTCATTTCACATTTCCTCTCATTTTTTTCTTTTAAACGTTATGGCATCCTAGTGCCACTACATTTTTTATACTAGCATAACGAAAGCGCTTTTTCAACATCGCTTCGGTTCATGTTAAGCGCTTACTGTATCGTTAATTTTTTTTGTTAAAATCTACTGATATCAAAGCAAAAAAAGTTCTATAATATTGTTGAAAACATTAATATAATGCTGTCAAAAAGATATATCGTAGCTTATTGATACTATATATAAATCAAAAGATACCATCCCTTCGGTATCTTTAAACTAACACAGAAGACTCATTCCCTTGAGTCTTCATTTTTTTCATTTAATCTCCAAATATTCTAGTAATTCTTCAATTATCTTATATTTAGATGTCCCTAATTTCATTTTTCATATATTTACCTCCAATTTTTAGAGAAAGAAAAGGCCGCACTGCATTATTGCAATACGACCATAAATCCATAATTATTTAGTTGTAATAATATCTTTTTATATTTCATAATTATTACCAACCTCAATTTGAAGTTATACCATAATTCTATATTAATTAATACTAATTATTACTTCTCTTAGATGATTCAATTATAAATGAAACACCAACTGGTTCTTCATTTTTTACACTTAGCTTATAATCAAAGAAATTAACAGTCTTTTCTACAATAGACATACCAAGACCAAACTGACCCTTACTACCCTTTTCATATGGCTTAAATTGATTACCAATAAATTTCTCATCAATATGCTCACCATCATTATAAATTCTAATTCTATCAGGTCTTAAAACAATTTTAATCTCATTTTGAGCGTATCTTAATGCATTTTCTATGATATTACTTAATACAATATCCCAATTCTCATAATAACCCTTAAAAATGACATTTTCTAAGTCTAAATTGAAATTAATATTTGATTGATGCTTATATTTTAAAACAACATCATTTATTAAATTATCCATTTCAATATCAATAAAAGGCTTAGTTTTATCTAAATATTCAATACTATTGTATTGTAATAATTTAATTACCTTACTTTTTAATAGATCAGCCTGTTCAATAATAATATTTAAAGCATCTGTAGATTCTACACCATCTTGGATTGCTTCTGCATATGATTTTATAACAGCAATTGGTGTTTTAAAATCATGTGATAGATTTTGAAGCATTTCCTGCTTAGTTTCCTCATTATGATAGATTTGCAATCTCATTTTCTCAATAGAGCATGATAATTGACCAACCTCATCATCTCCACCATCTACATACTTCTTTTCATATTTATTATTAGGCATATTTTCAATATGAAGCTGTAAATTTCTAATTCTTCTTATATAAACATTACTCCACCAAGAAATAACTAAAATAGAGATAAATATCATTGTAATAAATACCATGATAGATCTAATTGAAATACTTTTTATCATTCCAAATGCATATGTATCATCAGTAAAAATAATAACTAGGCTATTATTCATATTCGTTTGGCATACATAATAAATATCCTTAGATTCAATAGTATCTCTACCTTGAATTCTAGGCATATTATTAACATTCTTAACACTTGCTACTAAAGTTTCTACAAATGTATCAGTGATTTCAAAATCTAAATCTGAATTCATTTCCCAAGTGCCGTTATTATAAATGATATAGCCAAATTTCATATCATTTTTTTCTCTTTCAGGTCTTTTTTTATCATCACCCATTTCCATATTATTAATGAACATTGAATAAGATGATAATCTAGAATATACCTCTTCATTAGCTATTCCTCTTACAGTTGTAATAGTAATAGCAGAGAAGGCTATTGTAGTTATTAATAATATACTTGCAAATAAAATGAATAATTGACCTGTAAATCCTAGTTTTTTCATACTAGTAATCTATAACCAAAGCCATAGATTGTTTCAACATTAAGATTAGGCATTTTTTGTCTTAATCTTCTCATTAAATCATCTACAACTCTATCACTTCCGAAATAGTCACTTCCCCAAACATTATCTAGAATTTGATCTCTTGAGAAAGCCTTAGCTTTATTTTCTAAAAGGAATAATAATAAATCATATTCCTTACTAGTTAAATTAATATTTTCGTTATTCTCATATACAATTCTCTTATCAAAATCAATTGTATATCCATTAAATGAAAAAATATTATTGTTAATAGAATCACCATATGCTCTATTTAAAATATTCTTAACTCTTAATACTAATTCTCTTGGAGAATAAGGCTTAGCAATATAATCATCAGAACCAAGCTCAAGTCCCATTACCTTATCAATATCATGGTCTCTAGCTGAAGCAAATATAACAGGCTTTTTAGGGTTCTTTTCTCTAATTGATTTAATTAAATCATATCCAGTTATCTCACCAGGAAGCATTATATCTAAAATCCATAAATTAATATCATCACTTATTGAATTATATGCATCCTCTCCATTAGTAAAAATGATTGTATCATACCCTTCATTTTTTAAATATTTATCTACTATAGATGCTAAATTTTTTTCATCCTCAACAATTGCAATTTTAAACATATTATCGCACTCCTTTTTTCAATTATATCACATTTTTTATTGATAGAAAAAAAGAACAGCCACTGGCTGTTCAATATTTCTTATTAAAGCCAGAATTTTATATTCAGGCTTATTATAGCTTAACAATTTCGTTAACTTATAAGATATTTTTGTGAAAATGTGTGATTAATCTTCGTATAAGTCTTCGTAATCATCCATGTACTTATTGTACTTTTCTTCATCATCGTTATCATCGTATGATTCGTCATCTTCTTCCTCATCATCCTCAAGGTCAAGGTCTGAATCATCTTCATCCTCGTCCTCATCATCATAACGATCGTCCTCATCTTCATCCTCATCATAATCATCAGCATCTTCAAGCTCAAGATCAGACTCATTAAGATCATCATCTTCCTCTTCAGAATTATCATAATCTTCCTTAGAATTGAATGAAGAACCATCCTTATCGAATTGATCTAATGATTGACGAGATTTTAAATCCCACTTATTTTCACCCATGAAAACAAATTTAGATGAAGTTGTAATATCTGTATATAGCTTAGCTGCATAAGTGCCATCAGTATCAACAACACCCTTTCTAGCTAATGTTTCTTCAATTAAAGTATAAATATCAATTGGCTCTTTCTTTTCATCCATTATTTCAAGAGCAATTTCAATTAAAGACATTTGATTTTCCATCTTGTTTCCTCCAAGTTGCATAAACGCTATTATATTTTACTTAAAATATACATTTTTTTCAAGTATTTTTACATCAATTAATCAATAACCATAATTTATGATGCTGTTTTACATCCTCTACAACTAATTCATACTCAATACTTACTTTCTTTGATGAAATATTTAATTTAGTAGTTAATACTTCCATATTAAATTCTAGGCCCATTTTATTACTATAATGACCTATTTTCTTTTCACCTAATGATAATGGTAAAAACATATTAATTTCACCCCTACGACAAAATAATACGCTATTATCATCATTTATCGTTAACTCGATTTGTGTATTAGGGCTAGTTTTATCATTAAAGATAATTATATTATCTTTTCTTGTATAATTTTCACTAAAAATTACCTTATTTCCATCAGAATCGACGCTATGAAAAGTAATCATTTAATAATCCCTTCTACCTTCAAAGGCCTTAAGCAATGTAAGCTCATCAATGTATGAAATATCTCCACCAACAGGTAATCCATGAGCAATTCTTGTAACCTTTACATCATATGATTTCAATAATTCTTTTAAATATTTAGCAGTAGTTTCACCCTCTAGGGTTGCATTAGTTGCTAAAATAATTTCATCAACATCACCATTTTTTACTTTATCTAAAAGTGAAGAAATATTTAAATCATCAATACCAATTCCCTTACTAAATGAAATAGCACCATTTAAAACATGATAGATTCCCTTATATTCATTTACCTTTTCCATAGTAAATAAATCCTTAACAGATTCTACTACTAAAATTTGTCTATGATTTCTTTCGTTATCACTACATATTTTACATATTTTTCCTTCACTAATATTCCCACATGATTCACAAATATGAATATCAGTATGTAAAGAATTTAGAGCATTTGAAAAATCAATAATATCCTCTTCCTTCATATGCATAAATACATAAAGAGCATATCTTTCTGCAGTTTTTCTTCCAACAGATGGCAAATGTTCAAATGACTCTATTAAATTTTCTAATGCATCTGGATATTTATTATTCATTAGAATCCAAATCCTAAGCCGCCGCCAAAGCCGCCCATAATCTTAGAAGATTCCTCTTCAATCTTCTTAATTGCATCATTCATAGCAATAACAACCATATCCTGAACCATTTCAATATCATCCTTAGCAGCCTCAGGATCAATAGTAACACTTACAACCTCATGGTTACCCTTAACCTCAACTTGTACAACACCGCCACCAGCAGTTCCCTTAAATACAGTTGCCTCAAGCTTTGCTTGTGCCTCTTCCATTTGCTTTTGAAGCTTTCTAAGCTTCATCATTTGTTGTTGATTCATTTTATTACTCCTCCATTATTTTTAAATCATCGCCAATTAATTCCTTGGCATCATTTACTAATTTTTCCTCTTCACTTACTTTTCTTTCAGTTACAGCAGGCTTAACCCTTCTTTTAACTCCAATTCTAATTGGATTTAATGAAGGCTTAGGATTACTAGGTGAATACTTAGATTTGAAATCTTCCTTTATTGTAGACCAAATACTTCTTGGTATACATACGTAATCCTTAATATTTATATTATATTCAGAAAAAATTTCAATAACTTTTTCAAAAGTTTCATGGTCCATTAATCTATTGCAAAATTTTGTATCAGCCAATTCTATTAAAGCAGAATCTTGACTTGCTGCTATAATTTTTCCTCTTGTTAATATCTGAATATAAACATATGAATATTTGTTTTCAATATCCTTTAATGCAACTTCAATTTGATTTCTCTTATCTCTTGATGAATTATTTAATATAGCTTCAATATCATGAATATTAATTTCATCATCAGGAATTACATTTGGATTAGGAATATTGTTCAAAATAACAGGCTCATCAGCAATCGGTTCAAATGTCTCTTGTGTTTGTTTATCGCGGACATTATCGATTTTTGGAGTATTGTTATTTTGATATTCATTTTTGATATTTATCAAATCCTCTTTTGATGGAATATTAGGCTTAAATTGATTAAATCCAAAATTATTATTTTGATTATTTTGTCTTACAGTTCTTTCTTGCTTAACAAGAATTTGAACACTATTTTCTAATGATTCAACTCTTTCAGAAAGTGATGATAAATCATTTAATTTAATATCACTCATTTTTAAAATAGCTAATTCTAAATAAGCTCTTTTTTGAGTTGAGAATCTCATATCATTTAATGCTTGATTTAAAATATCTAGCCAATTATAAATCATTCCCTTATTTATATTATCTGATAATCTAATAAAATCCTGATTCTTATACATTAGCTTATCATCTAATACAGCATTATTCTTAAACATTAATACATCTCTTAAGAATAAAATTAAATCATTTACAATTCTAGGTACTTCCTTACCCTCTTTAATAATATTATCTAATAATGTAATACAGCTAGCTGATTCATTAGCTACACATTTATTTAATAATTCAATCATTTTAATATATGAAATATTACCACTAATTGCTAATACATCATCTAATGTAATTTCATCATTTACGCTATAGCTAATACATTGATCAAAAATTGATAATGCATCACGCATACCACCCTCAGCTGAAATAGCTACCTGGTGTAGTGCCTCTTCAGTGATTTTAATATTTTCCTCATCAGCAACTATTCTTAGCCTCTTTAGAGTATCCTCTAAAGAGATAGATGAAAAATCAAATCTTTGACATCTAGAAAGGATAGTTTTAGGTAATTTATAAGGCTCTGTTGTAGCTAGTATAAAAATTACATGTGCAGGTGGTTCCTCTAATGTTTTTAATAAAGCATTAAATGCTTGAGACGAAAGCATATGAACCTCATCGATAATATATACCTTATATTTACCAACACTAGGTAAAAATTTAACTGTATCTCTTATCGCTCTTACATCCTCAACACCATTGTTTGAGGCGGCATCTATTTCGATTACATCAGATATAACACCCTTAGCAATACCCTTACAAACATCACATTCGCAGCATGGCTCTATAGTTGGTCCATTCTCACAATTCATAGCCTTTGCCATTATTTTTGCAAGAGTTGTTTTACCTGTACCTCTTGGACCACAAAATAAATAAGCATGCGCAACTTTATTTAATTTTATTGCATTTTGTAATGTTTTAATTATATGCTCCTGACCTACAACCTCAGAAAATTTTTGAGGTCTATAAGCTCTATAAAGTGCAACATAAGCCATTAAAATCACCCCTAACCAACATAGTATACATACTTAACTCCATTACTTATATAATGGTAGTATGTTATATATAAATCTGGGCTAACCATTATATCCCAAACAGTTGTCCAAAATCCATCCTTATTAAGATTCAAATTCACCTTATCAAAGGCCTTAGAAATTAAATCACTGCAATATGATTTATTTAATGTATCAAAGGTAAAATTGTAATTGTAAGGATCACCTAAATGTCCGCATGCTACGGACACTACCTCATCTAACTCTTCTTCACTTAGATGAGTTCTATAGCATACAACCTGCTTAAAATAATCCTCATCATTCCAATATGTTCTATTTGATACCTTTGTAACATTTGGATCTTCATCCATACCTGTTGCCTCAATTGAATCATATTTAGTCATACTTAATCTACTATCATAATAATTTCCAGTAACAATAGCCGCATGACCACCAACATTAAAACCTTTAATTGTAGTTAATAATTCATTAACAACATATGTAGAATGAGATGTGATAATATCACCATAATTACCAGGCATCATTGATGAACCACTCATAATATATCCTGGTCTTTCATCTTTCATTGATACCTTATAATATTTAATTATTCCATTAGAAATATCCTCTTGATATACTCCTAATTTCATAAAATTAGAGATTTTTATATTTACAATAACCTGCTCAGTACCAGCATTAATTGCAAATCCACCTAAAACAAATATTAAAATTGAAGATACTATAATAATTACATATTTTAATATTTTTCTCATAATAACATTTTATCATAAATTAAAATTAATTTAAATAATATTAAGCACAATAAATATATGTATATATAATTTAAAAAGACAGGATTTTAACCTGTCTATTTTAATATTTAATGGCTTAGTTAAGCCATTTTATAATTAATCCTTATTCTTTGGCTTAATGACAATTGCTCTTTCTTCGCCTTCGCCCTCAGATTCAGTATAAACATCTCTCCACTCAGAAAGCTTTTCATGAATGATACGACGTTCAAATGAAGTCATAGGTTGAAGTTTAACAGCTACCTTAGTCTTAGAAACCTCTTTAGCTGTCTTTGTGGCAAGAATTTCAAGTTGTCTAGCTCGATTTGATTTATATCCACCAATATCTAATGTTGTAACAATATGATCCCTAGTATAAGTAGATATTAAATTACGAAGAAGAATTTGTAATGCTTCTAAAGTTCTACCCTTTACACCAATTAATAAAGAATTTTCATATGAATCAATAATATAATGAATTTGTTCTTCACCATTTACTGATCTTGCTTCAATTTGATAACCAATATTTAAAGCGTTTAAAATACCTTCAAGGTATTTCTTACCTTCAATTGTTAGGTTAACATCTACTAAAGCCTCACAATTTAATCCTTCAGGTAATTCACCTAAAACATTAATGAAAATCTTATCACTTGATATATGTAGTTTCTTTACTGCCTCAGAAATTGCATCTTCCTGTGTTTTTGCGATAAATTCTACCTTTTTTTGCATATTTTCACCTTTTAATCTAATTAAAATACGTCTGGACGTGCTTGCATTTTCTCATATTTCTTATTATTAATAAATCTACCAACTTCAGATTGGAAAATTTGATATACAGCACCGATTAACCAGTAAATACCAAGAGTTGTATTAGATAATGCCATAAATCCAAACATAACGTTCATGATGATCATTACCCATTTCATTTGATTCTTTTGATTCTTTTTATCATTTGGATGAATTCTTTGATATTTGGTAGGTCTTGATGAAAGCTTTTGTTGAAGAATTTGTAAACCAACAAATGCTACAGCAATAAATGCTGCGAAAACCTTATCCCAAGCACTAGAAGCACTGAAGAATGAAGTATTCATTTCGAAGAAACCAAATACCTTTGTATTACTTAATGCAAATTCACCAGTTGATACCATTGAAATTGCTCCATTTACAACAGTAGTAGAAGTAGCATTAATTCTTTGTACAACCTCATACATTGCCATGAAGATAGGGAATTGAAGAAGCATTGGTCCAATACAGCCTAATGGATTTATCTTATACTTTTTATAAAGCTTTGACATTTCCTGCTGCATCTGCTGTTGACTTCTTGGATCCTGTCTACCAGCATATTTTTTCTGAATTCTATTCATTTCAGGCTGCATTTGTTGCATCTTTAAGCTCATGCTATTAGTACGAGCATAAATAGGCCATGCAACAGTTCTAACAATTAATGTAGTAAAGAAGATACCCCATAAATATGAGTTACCTAAGCCCTTACCGATTGCAGAACACATTAATGCGATTGGATAAGATAAAATATTAATAGGCCAACCCCATAATGACTGCCAAAAGCCTGAACCGCCATCCCACATATCTACCCAGTCTTGACCATATGTAGTATATGGCTTAGCATACCAAGTAGAAGCACTTGTACGACATCCAGATAATGTAATAAGAAGAATCAAACAAACAGCAACTAGCACTAGCTTATGTTTATTCCTTATGAAAAAACTTTTCACTTTTTTTCTCCTTGATTTAATAAATTTTGCTTTTTGAATAAATATTCTATTTCTTTATAAATTTTATTATAGTCAAGCTCTGTTACTTTAGCCCTAGCAATAATAAATACATCAACATTCAAATCTAATTTAATATTTAAATTAGAAACAGCAGAAGAAATCAATCTTTTATATTTATTTCTTGTAACTGCATTTCCAATTTTTTTACCTACACTCATCGCATAACGAAAATGGCTGGTTTCTAAATTTGTTTTTTTATAAATTGAAAAATACGGATTTGATCTACAATTTTTTTCTTTTAAAATTGCTTCAATTTCTGTATTCTTTTTTACGCGATATTCTTTATTCATAGATTAATAAACCTTTAATGACTAAAAAAATACGACCAAACAAATAAATTATAATTGTTCTGGTCGTACTAGTTATGTCAATTATTAAATATTAAATTAAACAGTTAACTGATGTCTGCCTTTTTTACGTCTAGCAGCTAAAACTTTTCTACCATTCTTAGTTGCCATTCTTGCGCGGAAACCATGAGTAACTTTTCTTTTTCTTTTATTAGGTTGATAAGTTCTTTTCATATCAATTACCCTCCATTTCTTTAAGAAACCATGCTCATTTATTCTATCAAAAAGGTTTTTTATTGTCAACAATGAATTTATTCATGATGAAATATTATTAATTTAAAGTTAATTTAACCTATTATAATATAGAAAACATAATGAAAATTTTATTGTGCAATTTTCGACTTTTAAATCATAAATATCAAAAAATTAGATAATAACGCCATAATTCTATAAAATGTGGATAACTATGAAAACATCTTTCAGGTTTTCCACAATTTATTTCATTTTTTTCTTGACAAATTTTATTCGATTTTTCAAGTGCTTTATATACTTTTTTAGAAAAATATTTTTATGAAAGAAAAGGAAAATTTATGAAAG